>Ga0207757_100301_pt1 | contig 36363 bp, 32 predicted proteins | sample A23P3SouthBayCA_2_FD_187752 | JGI IMG/M metagenome (GOLD analysis project Ga0207757, IMG submission 187752) | Aerobic enrichment media microbial communities from Eden Landing Ponds, California, USA - A23 P3 (2) (SPAdes) | ecosystem: Environmental > Aquatic > Marine > Unclassified | place...
CTTCGACGGCCGGAAGGTGATGTCCGTGATCGTCACCGTGGTCCGTACTCATACCCCCCCGTTGCGATTCAACTACCAAAAATCCTCCCAACCGTCGCGACGGATCGCTTCCGGAAGCTACTCTACGGGGACTGCCCAAGGCCGGCACGATGGTCTCGGTCCCACGCCTTCGCCGCCGGATCACCCGACTCGCCCTCGCGTCCGTCCTCGGCCTGTCGACGTGGGCCGGCGTCGCCGCCGCCCACAGCGGGGGGCTCCGCGGCGCGACGCGGGACCCCCTCGCCGTTCCGACGTGGCTCTTCTTGCTCACCGGCGGCGGCGTCGTCGGCGTCTCGTTCCTGCTCGCCAGCTTCGTCACCGACCGTCGATTCGTCGCCGCCGTCCACGGCTGGCGTCGCCACCTGCCCGACCCGGGGCGAGCGGGTCGCACCCTCGCGAGTCTCCTCGGTGTCGCCGTCCTCGCCGTCACGCTCGCCGTCGGCTTCCTCGACCGAGCGGCGGGCGTCCGGAACCTCGCCATCCTCGTCGTCTGGGTCGCGTGGTGGGGTGGCTACGTCGCCTCTACGTACCTCCTCGGCGACTCGTGGCCGGCGCTCAACCCCTTCCGGACGCTCGCCGACGCCCTGCCGTCGCTCGACCGCCCCTATCCCGACCGGGTCGGCGCGTGGCCGAGCGTCGCCGGCCTCCTCCTCCTCGTCTGGGTCGAAGTCACGATGCCGCTCGCCGACGACCCGCGACTGCTCGCGACGGTCCTCGCGGGCTACACGTTCGCGACCCTCGGCGGGACCGTGGTCTTCGGTCCCGACCGCTGGTTCGAGCGCGTCGATCCCCTCGCCCGTGCGTTCCGCTTTTACGGTCGGCTCGCCCCGCTCGGCGTCGAAGACGGGCGTCTCCGCCTGCGCCTCCCCGGCGGCGCCCTCCCGGAGACGACGCTCGGCGGTCTCGACGACGTGGCGTTCGTCGTCACCCTCCTCTTCGTCACGACGTACGACGGCTTCGTCGCGACCGGAGCGTGGACGAGCGTCGCCCGCGCCACCGTCGGCGTCGGCGTCCCGCCGCTCGCCGTCTACCTCGGCGCGTACCTCGTCGGCGCCGTCCTGTTCTACCTGGCCTACCGCGCGGCGACCCGCCTCGGCCGCCGGCACGCGGAGACGTACCTCTCCGCGACCTACCTCGCGCGCCGCTTCGCCCCCTCGCTGCTCCCCATCGCCGCCGGCTACCACCTCGCGCACAACCTCGGCTCGGTGCTCGTGCTCGCGCCGACGCTCGCCGCCGTCGCCGCCGCGCCGCTGTCGCCCCCCGCGTCGCCACCCCAGCTCGCGGGATTACCGTCGTGGTTCGGCGGACTCGAACTCGCCGCCGTCCTCCTCGGTCACCTGCTCGCCGTCTGGGTGGCCCACGCCACCGCCTACGACCTGTTTCCGTCCCGCTTGCAGGCCGTCCGGAGTCAGTACGGCGTGACCGCGGTCATGGTCGGCTACACCATGCTCAGCCTCTGGATCGTCGCCGAACCGTACGTCGCACCCCCCTTCATCGCCTCGTGACCATGACGAACACCGACGACGCCGAAACCGACGTCCCGCCCGACGAGCACGCGTACGTCTGTGAGCACTGTGGGCGGCCGTTCGTCCACGAAACGCATCTGGCGCTCCACCGCGGGCTGGACCATCCGACCGACCTCTCGGCCGCCGAACGGGAGGCGTTCGAAGCGGCGAGCGAGGAAGAAGAGACCGACCTCCGGCGGTTCAGACTACTGGCGCTCGCGGCGCTCGTGGCGCTCTATTTCGGCTTCCTGCTGACGTACGCGGTCGTGACGTAGTCAGTCCGCCCCACTCCGCGCCCGGTGGTACGGCTGTCCGGCGATGTCCTCCCGGAGGTCGGCGAGCGTCCCCCGTGTTTCGGGACCCGTCATCTCGGTGACGACGGCGAACACCTCCTGGCGGGAGATTTTGACGCCGGTGTCGGAGAGGGCGTCCTCGGGGCGGGCGAGCAGTTCGCGGAGCGTGCCGATTGCGAGCAAGAAGGGGATGGCCCACGCGGCGACGGTGTTGCCGTCCGTGGTCGGGACCGTCTCCAGATACGCCTGGGCGTCGTCCAGAAACGAGCGGGCGTGACGGGCTGTACGCCGGACGACCGCCGCCGCGCCCGACTCGTGTTCGGGCGCGATCACCTCGTCCTGGGGGACGCCCTCGGCGGCCAGCCACTCCGCCGGCAGGTAGACGTTGTCCTCCTCGGTGTAGTCGTCGTAGACGTCCTTGGCGACGTTGACCAGCTGGAGCAGGAGACCGAACTCCTCGGCGGTGTCGTAGAGGCGGGCGCGGCGCTCGCCGCTGAGGTCGCCGCGCGCCAGCAGGTTGGTGACCAGGTTGCCGACGGTGCCGGCGGCGTAGTAGCAGTACTCCTCCAGTTCCTCGCGGGACTGGATGCGGAGCCCGCCCTCGTCGGCGTAGCGCTCGACGAACATCGCCATCCCCTGGACGAGTTCGCGGGCTGGCGGCGTGACCGCCTCGCGCACGTCCTCGGGGAGCGCCTCGAAGGTGCGGACGATACGGGGAGTGCTGGCGACGACGTCCCAGTCGGCGGATCGCTCGTCGGCGTCGGGAATCCACTCGTCGACCGCGGTGCGGAAGGCGTCGGCGTCGGTGTCGTCGTCCGGATCGAGCATCCGGTCGTACTCGCGGAGGAGACTGGCCTGCTCGGTCGGCGGAACGTGATCCGCGTCCTCGACGGTGTCCGGGACGCGACAGAGGAGGTAGCCGAGACAGATGTACGACGCCATCGGTTCGTCGAGCACGTCGACGGTCAACGCGAACGTTCGGGAGACACCCTGCACCGCCTCGTGACACCATTCGAGGTCGGCCCGGTCACCGGGAGGTCTAGCTGCGTGTCGAGACATTCGGAGCGGTTGCGGGTTACGACCGAGGGGTTAAAAAGTCTCGTGGGCGATTTCGGCGGTCACACCGCGCGGAGAGCCACAAGTCGTATGTCCCCGCCCGTCCGTGGGACGATATGCTCTCTCGGCTCCGGAGTTTCCTGTCGACGACGCGACGACTCGTCACGGTCGTCGTCGTCGCCGTCCTTCTGCTGTCGGGGATCGCACTCTTCGTATTCAGCCAGCCGTCCGTCACCGGCGTCGACAACCGATTCGGCGACGTCAACGAGACGACGACCGTGATCGAGAGCGACCTGCAGGTTCGGAACCCGAACCCCGTCGGCGCCAGTCTCGGCGGTCTCACGGTGGATTACGCCATCGACATGAACGGCATCCGGATGGCGACCGGGACGAAGTCGGGCGTCGACATCGACCGAGGCGAGTCGACGGTCCCGATGAGGACCGGGCTCGCGAACGAGCGCATCCCGCCGTGGTGGGTGAGCCACATCCGCAACGGCGAGCGGACGGAACTGGCCGTCAACGCCGACGTCCACTCCTCGGCTCTCGGCGCCTCGTTCGGCGCCCCGAAGGTGACACGCACCATCGAGACGGACATCATCTCCGCGTTCAATTCCACCGAGGACCGCCCCGTCGGCTCGTCGCCCACCGGCGGTCCGCTCCTCGTCGTCAGGGAGACCAGCGCGCAGTGGGGCAACGTGAGCGCCGCGTCGACGGACATCGACATGCGCTTCGTCGTCCACAACCCCAACTCCTACCCGATTCCCGTCTCCGAACTCAGCTACCGGGCGACGATGAACGGGATCGAGATGGGGTCGGGGGCGACCGAGGACCGGGGCGTGATCCCGCCGGGCGAGACCCGGACCATCGAAGCCACGACGACCCTGAACAACGCGAACATCGACGAGTGGTGGGTGAGCCACCTGCAGAACGACCAGGTGACCGACCTCCGCATCGACTTCGCCGCACGGATCGAACTCCCGACGGGAACGACCGAGATCCCGCTCGCCCCGCTGACCTACACTCGAACCATCGAGACGGACATCTTCGACAACAAATCCGGCGACGCGTCCGGCGACGAGAACGGGACGGCGGTCCCGGAGGACGAAACGGCGACGCCCACGCCCACCCCGAGCGACGACGGTCTCCTCGACGGTGAAGACGAAACGGCGACCCCGGAGGACGAAACGGCGACGCCGACGGCGACGCCGACGGCGACACCGGGCGACGACGGTCTCCTCGACGGTGAAGACGGGACGGCGACCCCGGAGGACGAAACGGCGACGCCCACACCCACCCCGACGGCGACGCCCACCCCGACGGCGACGCCAACCGACGACGACGACGGCTTGCTCGCCCTCGGCACGACGGGCGACCGCCCCTCGCGTCGCTCGTGACTCTCGGTGGAGGTTACTCGATGGTGACGTGTTCGGACTCCTCGTTGAGCGCGAGGTTCGCCGCGATCTCGGCGTTGCGCATGGCGTACTGCGCGGTCTGCTGGAGGCTGACCAGTACCTCGCGCGTCCGCAGGAGTTCGACTTTCTGCATGTCCGGGAGACTCCGGATCAGCTCCATCTCGCGGTCGGTGATCTCCTCGTACATCCGCCCGACGGCGATGGCCTTGTCGTAGTCGCGTTCGACGACCGCCTCGACCGCCGTCGCGGTGATCTCGTCGACCTGGTCGGTGAACTCCCGGATGCGTCGCATCGTCGACCCGTCGACGTCGAGGGTGTTGTCCGTCGCGTCCAGTGCGATGTTTCCGATGTCCTCGGCGTTGTCGGCCGTGAGTTCGAGGTTCTTCGCGACCGAGCGGTAGCCGATGAGGGGGAACCCGGATTCGAGACCGACCGCCCGCGCGAGGTTCGGATTCTGGTAGGCCATAAAGATGAGGCGAAGCAGGAGGACGAAGATCTTGTTCGCCTGCCGCTCGCGGTTCAGCGCCCGCTCGGCCAGGTCCGCGTTGCCGTGGGCGATGGCCTTGATCGACTCGCCCCGCATCGTACTCCCCGTATTTTCGAGGCGTTCGAGGAGGTTGTCGAGCGTGAAGTCCTCGGGGTCGACCGAACACCGGATCGCGATGCGTTCGGGCGTCTCCTCGATGACGCCCAGCCCCATCAACTGGGTCTCGGCGCGGTAGACGGCGTTGATGTGTTCGCTGTCGAGGGCGCCTTCGGACTTCTGGATGTGGATGACGCGCCGCCCGAGCACGTACTGGGCGACGATGGCGCGTTCGAGCGCCCGGGAGTCGAGGTTGTCGGCGTGGATCGTCGCCGTCGATCCCTCGGTGCTCGCCGACTCCGGCAGGACGGTCAGCGTTCCCTTCCCCCCCATCCGCAACGACACCTCGTCGCCCTTCTCGACGTTGTGCTCCTTGGCCCACTCCGCCGGGAGCGTCATCGCCAGCGTCGAGGGTCCCAACCGTTGCACTTTGCGTGTTTCCATACCACACCTATTTGCTCCGGAGACCTTAATCTTCACTATACATTATTGTTTCCCATGAAAGGGATTGAGGTAATGCGGTTTTACCGAACTTCCACGAGGCGTGACTCGAAGCGGCCGACTCGAACCCGGGTCCAACCCCGGAGTTCGGCGTCGAGGTCGGGATCGTCCGTGTCGACCCGGAGCGTGCCGATGTCGTCGAGTTTCGACCGCGAGGCCACGACTTCGATCTCGCACTGCCGGATCACCGCCGGCGAGAGCTGTGGGTTCCCCCGGCCGAAGACGAACCCCTGACCGCCGATGGGCGAGACGACGATCACGTTGCGGTCACCCAGCGCGTCGAGGATCTCGGTCTCGCTCGCGTCGCGGACGAGCACTTCGCCGTCGCGCCACACGTCGACTCCCAGCGGCGACCCCTCGAACCCCAGCGCCGCCTTGATCGCGCCGACCGTGCTTCCGGGACCGAGAACGTAGGTCACCCCGGGTTCGACCTCCTCGGCGAACCCGTCGGCGACCGCCTCGACGTTCCCGCTCCCGGTCTGTTTCGACGCCTGCAGACGCTCGCCGACCGGGACCCACGCGACCGCCCGGAGTTCCGGATTCACCGATCCCTCCCGATACGCATCCTCGTCGATGTCCATCACCTCCCGGCGCTCGGTCCGTTCGAAGGAGGCGAGCACGTCCGCGGCGTCCTCCGGCGAGACGGCGAACACCGAGGAGTACACTTTCACGCCGCCGGGAATCCCCAGCATCGGCGTGTCGGTCCCCGAGAGCGCCTCGGCCACGTCCGCCGCGGTGCCGTCGCCGCCGACGAAACAGAGCAGGTCGGCGTCGGCGTCGAGGAAGGCCGTGACGGCCTCGCGGGTGTCCGCGGCCGACGTCTCCGAGCCGGCAGGCTCGCCGAGTACCTCCGGATCGAAGCCCACCTCGCGTGCGAGAGACGCTCCCATCGGCTCACCCCACGTCAACAGCGTCACGTCCGGGACGCGGTCGGCGATGGCCGCGAGCGCGCGGCGAGCGCGGTCCGGCGACCGGGGTGTCGCGCCGCGAGCGCGCGCCTCCGCGACCTTGTCGTCCGTGCCTTTCAGGCCGACCCGCCCACCCATGCCGGCGATGGGGTTGACCACGAACCCGAGTCGCATACTCGTTGCCTACGCGGGCGCGGGCAAAAGGGCCGCGACTGCCACACGTGCGCGATGAGCAGTATTAAGCGACTGCCGACGGTAGCGTCGACCATGCTCCCGCTCCAGACAGGAGAACCGCTCCCAATCGCGGAGACGGCCGCGGTCGTGTTGCTCGTCAGCCTCCTCGTCACCGGTCTCTGGCTGCTGTATCTGGGTCGCTAGTCGATCCGCTCGCGGAGCCACGCGGCCGCCGCTGCGGCCGTCTCCGCCTCCGTCGCCATCACTTTCAGCCGAACGTCGTCACCGGGGTAGCTCCCGATCGTCACGTCGAACTCCTCGCGGACGGCCGCGATCCGGTCGAGCAACGCGCTCTCGGGTTCGCTCGTCCGCACCACCTCGACGTGGGTGGGTTCGCCTTCGAACTCGCCGATCACCGTCTCGAACATCGCCTTCATCTCCGCCGGGACGCCCGGCAGGACGTAGACGCCCTCGACGACCGCCCCCGGCGCGACGCCCTCCGGGTTGGGGAGCATCCGCGCCCCCGCCGGGAGGTGGGTCGTCCCGTCGGTGAGATCCGCGGCGGCGTAGTCGCCGTGGTCGGCGATCCACGCGTCCGCGTCGGCGTTGGGGACGACCTCGCGCCCGAACGCGGCCGCGACCCCGTCCATCGTCACGTCGTCGTGGGTCGGTCCCACGCCCCCGGTGACGATCACCGCGTCGTACTCCGCGCGATACTCGTTGACCACGCGCGCGATGTCGGCGATTCGATCCGGAACGGTCGTGATCCGCTCGACCGACACCCCACGCTCGTCGAGGCGGTCACAGAGCCACGACGCGTTCGTGTCGACCGTGTCCCCGGACAGCAGTTCGTCGCCGACGGTGACGACCGCGACTCGCATGGGCGACCGTAGGCGGCCGGAACTGAAAAGGGTCGGGACCGGCGCCGTCGAACCGCTCCGGGGGCGTGCTGGATACGCGTATTCGACAGAAGCCGCTCACGAGAGCGGACGTGCGTATCGAACCCGTAGGGCCTCTGCGCGGCCGCGTGTACTCCGGTCAGTACGACGCTCACGAATCCGAGTCCGGCGAATTGGGGCGATTCAGCCTTCGTTCCTGCTGGCTCGCGACGGGACGAACTGTGAGGCGATCCATCCGATGGCGACGGCGATACCCGCGGGCAGGGCGACGAAAAAGAGTAACACGAGGAAGAGACCACCACGTTCCTGGACACCCCCGTCGACGGGGACAACCGGGCTGAGCGCAATCACGGGCACGCCCAACAGAACGAGAGCGACGGCGTAGCCGCTTCGTGCGACCGCACTTTGGACGGTTCGACGACGGACGAGATACGCGGTGGTCCCCAGCCAGGCGAGTACGCCAAAGACGACCGCCCAGCCACTCCCCGTCACGATTCCCAGAACGACGGTCCCGACCACACCGACGACGATTCCGCCCGCGATGCCGACCAGAACCGTCAGGGTATCGTCCACGAGTCCATCGGGAGCCAACAGTCGCCCGGATTCCGGGTCACTGGTGGACGAAGGCCCGCGGACTGCATCCGCGAGTTCGCGTGCGTACGCTGGGATCCCGGATGACTCCGCTCGGGAAACGGTCGAGCGCTCCTGAGGGTCGGTCGACGCGGCTTCCGCCTGATCCCACACGCCATCCCCATCGGTGTCGGCGGCGTCCCGCTCCTCGGTGAGATCGGCCGAACAGTGCATACAGTAGGTCGCCGTCCGGCCAATTGGCCCGCCACACTCCGGACAGCGTGGGTCCGCTGCGGTGTCACTCATAGCGTTATCTCTCGTCTCCCCCAGTAGCTGTGAGCACCACGCGACACCGTTCTAATTGGATGCGTGACACCACAGCCCCTTCACCGTTGTGTAGCCTCTGTGGAAACTCGAACCGCGCGATAGGTCCTCGCTGTTCGACACCGGGGTCGTGTCGATGTCCCCCTCGTGCACAGCCACACCGGCCGCAACGGCAGTTCGGCATCCCGAGATGCCGACCAGTATCAACCCATCCCCGGCGGCGGATCGTCGTCGAACTCGTCGCCCCCGGTGTCCACGTCGAGACCGAGTTCCTCGCGCCGCTCCCGGAGCGCCTCGATACGGCGCTTGTAGTAGAAGAGACCACCGACGCCGACGACCGCCAGCACCGCCGCCGCGCCGCCGAAGATCAGCAGGTCACGCTGGAGGTAGAACTGGACCGAGATGGCGTCGGTCTCGACGCTCTCCCACCGGATGATCCGCTGGTCGCCGTCCGTCTCGACCTCGTAGCCGCCGGGAGTGGCCTTCCCGAACGGGAACACCTCGATCCGACGGTTCGGCGGCAGGACGACCGCGTACGAGCCGTTGACGAACGTCGGGAGGCTGAACCGCTTGGGCGTGCTGGACGAGGTGAAGGCGAGCTTCCCGTCCTCGGCGTCGTCCGGGAGCGTGATCGACACCCGCGAGCGCGAGCGATTGATCGCACCGCCGCGTTCCCGGAGTTCGGTCCCCGTGATGACCGTCCCGTTGGGGTAGCGATAGCGGACGGCCGAGACGGGGATGGAGTTACGTCCGCCGAAGCCGTCGCGACGGAACAGCTCGATCGACGAACGATTGAGGCGGTAAACCGCCTGAAACCGCGCGTTCTCCGTGAGTGTGATGTGAGCGTTTACGTCGCTGTCCCAGGTGTACGGGGCGGGCGGCTCCTCGTCGAGTTGGTCGTCGGAGATGGGCTGGGAGCCGAAGAAGCCGGCACAGCCGGACGTGAAAACGAGCACGACGAGCGCGAGCGGGAGCAGGTGCCGACGGTTCATCGCTCAGGGGATGACGCATTTGAGCTCCGCGGGCAAGTACTCGCCGACGCTGGCGAGCAGGCCCGGCGGATCGGTTCCCGCCGCACAGACGACGCTCTGTTCGAGCAGGCCGAGGCGCTCGACGGTGACGATGTCGCGGGCGTGGCCCGCGCGGTTCAGCGTCGCGCGCACCTCGCCCCGCGTCGCGCTGTTGACGTTCAGTCGACCGTTGTCGCCGCGCGTCCACCCGAAGAGGCGGTCGCGCTCCGCGTCCGCCAGCCGCGGTGGGTCGTCGGCGACGAACCGAAGCGGGAGATGCTGGACGAGACCGAACCGGTCCCGGATCTGTGACGGCGAGCCCGGCCCGAGACCCAGCTGATCGGCGGGAATCCGGACCCGTTCGCCGGCGTCGAGGACGAATCCGTCCTCGTCCCACGATTCGAGCGTGCCGACGTAGATCTCGCCAGTGGTGAGACCACTGCCGGTCGCCACCTCCCCCCACTCCTCACGGAGGAGGTTGCGGGCGGCCACCTCGTCGTCGCCGGTGACCGTCACCGAGACGAAGTCGTCGTGGCGGACGCCGACCTCCCACGTCACGTCGAGGTCGCCGACCGCGTTGTCGACGAGCGCGTTCATCCCGTCGAGCGCCCGTTCCCGAGCATCTCCCTCGACGTAGCATTTGGTTGCGAGAACGACCATCAGCGGAGTACGTCCACGTTGAGTTCGTTCCGGAGCTCCTCGATGCGGCGTTCGGTCGCCTCGACGAGATCGTCGTTCTCCATCGGTTCGAGCGGCGCGCCCGTCTCCGGACACTGGAAGTCGAACTCCATCGCCTCGCTGAACTCGAAGCGGATGCCCGCGGGCTCCGAGAGGTAGAACTCGTGGGTCCGCTCGTACTCCAGCCGATCTTCCAGGGCGTCGAGCAGGCGGTACATCTCTTCCTCCAGATTCTCCGGGATGTTCTCGTACTCGAACGTCCAGAGGTACGTGAGCCACCCGGAGTCCTCGTCGCGCACGCGGCGGTAGCTGGCGAGGTCGTTCTCGTAGAGGATAAAGAGGGCACGACGCACGTCGTTGAGTTCCAGCCCCAGTTCCTCGGCGAGTTCCTCGTCCGTCACCTCCCCGTCCGGCGGCGCGGCCGCGACCGGCATCCCCGTCGGTCCGACGAGCTCGTGGAGGTACTTCTGGATCACCGGATCGCTCAGCAGCTCCTCAAAAGCCATTGTGGTCCGTTCGGTGCGGTGGCGGTTTAAACGCCACGGTGCGGCGGTGCCGTCGAGTCGGTGGCGGCGGCGTCCACTCGGCGCTCAGGCCCGCTCCGGCTCGTCTTCGGGACCGGCGTCCGTCTCCGCGTCGCTCGCCTCGCGGTCGGCCGCCTCCGCCGCGCGCCCGCGCGCGAGTTCGGCGTCGATGTCGTCCTCGACGGATTCGAGCGACGTGACCGTGAGGACGTTACCGCCGCCGGGATCGACGACCAGTATCTCGCTCCCGACCGGAATCTCGCCGTCCATGGCGCGGGCCGCGTAGTTGGGGTTGAAGCCGCCGCGGTCGAGTTTGACGCTCCCCGACTGGGGCGTGACCCGTTCGGTCACCCGACCGGTACGGCCGCGAAGCGAGTCCGAATCCGTCGTCTGTCCGGCGCCGGCGTCGCCGTAGAGGTCGAACCGCCGGTAGCCGACGAGCGCGAGGCTACCGAAGACGAGAACGAGAACCGCGAGGACGAGCGGCCCGGCCAGCGGGCCGAGGAGCAGGCCCACGATGCCCGCGGCGAGCAGCGCCACGCCGAGCACCGCGAAGTGTGCGCCGGGAGCCATCGCCTCCGCGATGGAGAGACCGAGACCGGCCACGACCAGCAGGAGGGGGAGCATCTCCGGGCCGAGTTCGAACCCCAGCTGGAGGACGCCCGTCGAAACGACCATACGCGACGTTTGGGCTGCGGGCGTTTATACTGTCGGCCGAGGGACCGGGGACGGTCCGCTCACAGACTCACGAAGGCGGCGTAGAAGACGAACACCGAGAGCGCGACCCCCAGCACGACGAACACGACGTTCTCCATCTCGGGGGTCTCGGGTTCGATGGTCTCCGGTTCGGGGGCGTCCTCACCGACCTCGTCGACGGCGAACCGCCAGGGCGACTCGTCGTCGTCGCGTTCCTCGTCGGGCAACGCACTCATACACGCCGATAGCGGGCGGTGACTGAAAGGGGTACCGACCGGGGCGGTCGCGTCAGCGCTGGTGTTCGCGCGGCGTCACGTCGCCGTCGTAGACGACGCCGCGGTCGGCGTGGAGCGTCACCGTCGCGCCGTCGGCGACGTCGTCCGGGAGCGGCGCTCCGCTGATCATCGGGACACCCTGTTCCCGCGCGACCAGCGCCGCGTAGCTCGTCATCCCCGGCCGGGCGTCGATGATGCCGCCGATCCGTTCCGTATCGCCCTCGAACTCCCCGTCGAACGTCGCCGGGAGGACGACGATGGCGCCCGCCGGCGCGTCCGAGAGGTCGCCGTCCGGACATCGGAACACCGGCCCGGCGATCCGGCCGCGCGCGACGCTCCGCCCCGTCGCGACCGTCTCCGAGGCGACGTGGACTTTCAGCATGTTCGTCGTGTTCGTCCCCTCCAGTTCGGTCATCATCCCCGAGAGCACGACCACGGTGTCCCCGCTCTCGGCGGCGCCGGCCTCGATGGCGGCGTCGACCGCCGCGTCGATCATCCCCTCGATGTCGTCGCGGTAGGCGGCGTACTGGGCGTCGACGCCCCACGAGAGCGCGAGCTGACGGCGGACGCGATCACGCGGCGTCGTCGCCACCACCGGGACGGCCGGGCGGAACTTCGACGTCGCCCGCGCCGTGTAGCCCGACTCGGAGACGGCGACGATGGCCGCGGCGCCCAGATCGCGCGCGAGAAACCGGGCCGCCCGCGCCAGCGACTCGGTCTGTGACCCCGCCGCGGCGGGCGGCACCCGTCCCTCCCGCGTCTCCGCGTACTCGTCGCTCGCCTCCACCTCGCGGACGATGCGGTCCATCGTCTCCACGACGCGCACCGGATGCTCGCCGATGGCCGTCTCGCCGGAGAGCATCACCGCGTCCGTCCCGTCCAGGACGGCGTTCGCCACGTCAGAGGCCTCCGCTCGCGTGGGCCGACGCGAGGTAGCCATCGAGTCCAGCATCTCCGTCGCCGTGATGACCGGCACGCCCGCGTCCTGCGCGCGGTGGATGATCCGCTTCTGGACCATCGGGACGTGCTCCAGCGGGCACTCCACGCCGAGGTCGCCGCGCGCGACCATGACGCCGTAGGACGAGTCGATGATCTCGTCGATATGCTCGACCGCTCCCGCGCGCTCGATCTTCGAGACGACGGGGATGTCGCCGCCCGCGTCCTCGATGGCCGAGTTGACGGCGTAGACGTCGTCGGCGTCGCGGACGAAACTCGCCGCGACGAAGTCGGCGTCGCCCGCCACGGCGACCTCGATGTCCCGCCGGTCGCGCTCGGTCACCACGTCGAGGTCGAGGTCGACGCCGGGGATGTTCACCCCCTTGCGGCTCCCCAACTCGCCGCCGGAGACGACGCGGGCAGTCACGACCTCGCCGTCGACCGACTCGACGGTCGTCTCGATCCGGCCATCGTCGAGGAGGACGGTGTCGCCGGGTTCGACCGTGGCGATGGGATAGGAGAGACCGATCTCCGCCGGCGTCGCCGTGTCGCCCTCGACGAACCGGACCGTCGCGTCGGCCGGCAGGTCGACCGGGTCGTCGATCTCGGCCGTCCGCACCTCCGGTCCCTGGAGGTCGAGCATCGACGACAGCGGCTCGTCGATGGCGGCGTCTACCTCGTGGATGCGGTCGATCAACTCGGCGCGATCCTCGTGTGTCCCGTGACTCGCGTTGAGCCGGGCCACGGCCATCCCGGCGTCGGCGAGCCGGCGGATCGTGCGCCGATCGTCGGAGGCGGGACCCAGCGTACAGACGATCTTCGCTCGTCGCATAGCGGCCCTTCGACGGGACGAGTGAAAAAGAGGCCTGTCGATAGAGTCTCGCCGGCCCGCACCGGCCGATCAGCGAACCCGTTCGCCCGGCCGCGCGTCGCCGACCGTCGTCAGCAGGTCCGCCTCCTCGCCCGCCGCCAGCACCATCCCGTTCGACTCGACGCCGAACAGCTCCGCCCGCTCCAGGTTCGCCAGCACGATCACGCGCGTCCCCGGCAACGAGTCGAGATCGTGGAGCTGTTTGATCCCCGCGACGATCTGGCGCTCCTCGATGCCGATGTCGACGACGAGACGGGCGAGTTTGTCCGCGCCCTCGATCCCCTCCGCGTCGACGATCTCGCCGACTCGGATGTCGAGGTCCTGGAAGTCCTCGAAAGAGATGCGGTCGGATTCGAGGGGATCGAGATCGACCTCGGTTTCGTCTTCGTCTGCCTCATCCGACTCGTCGGCCGCCGCCACGCGCTCTTCGAGCTTCGCGTTCAGCTCTTCGACGCGCTCCTCGGGGATCTTCTCGTAGAGTTCGTCCGGTTCCGCGAAGTCCGCGGCGGCCGGTTCGAGCGCGGCGTCGACCGTCACGTCGTGGACCGATCCCTCGCCGCCGACCTGCGACCAGAGACGTTCGCAGGTGCCGGGCGCGACGGGAGCAAAGAGGACGGCCACGGCCTTCGCCACCTGCACGCAGTCGCGGATCACCTGCGCCGCGCGGTCGGGGTCCTCGTCCACCAGCTTCCACGGCTCGTTGCGCTGGATGTACTCGTTGCCGAAGCCCGCGAGGGCGACGGCGGCGTCGCCCGCTTTCCGCACCGAGTAGTCGTTGACGGCGGCCGCGAACTCGTCTATCGCCGTCTCGATGCGCTCGCGCACCTCCTCGGAGAGACCATCGCCGGGGTCGGGCGTCCCGCCGAACTCCCGGTGGGCAAAGAGGAGGGCGCGGTACGCGAAGTTCCCGACCGTCCCGACGAGTTCGTTGTTGACGCGCTCGCGGAAGCGCTCCCACGAGAAGTCGACGTCCTGCTGGAACCCCCCGTTGGTGGCGAGGTAGTAGCGCAGGAGGTCCGGATCGAACCCCTCGTCCAGATACTCGTCGGCCCACACCGCCCGGTTCCGGGAGGTGGAGAAGCCCTTGCCGTTCAGGGTGATGAATCCGCTCGCCATCACGGCGCGTGGCTCGGCGTAGCCGGCTCCCCTGAGCATGGCGGGCCAGAAGACGGTGTGGTGCTGGATGATGTCGCGGCCGATGACGTGGACGATCTCACCGTCGCCGCGCCACGGGGCCTCCCAGTCGTACTCGTCGGCGCCCACCCGCTCCGTGTACTGCTTCGTCGACGAGATGTACTCGATGGGGGCGTCGACCCAGACGTAGAGGACGAGGTCGTCGGCGCCCTCGTCTTCCGAGGCCTCGCTCTCCGGATAGTCGATCCCCCAGTCCATGTCGCGAGTGATACACCAGTCGCGAAGCTCTCCCTCGATCCACTCCCGAGGCTGGTTCTTCGCGTTCGCCGTCCCTTCGAGGCGGTCGAGAAAGCCGGAGAGGTAGTCCTGAAACGCCGAGACGCGGAAGAATTTGTGGGTCTGCTCCCGGTACTCGGCGGGGTTGCCCGTGATCGTGCTCACCGGGTCTTCGATCTCGCCGGGTTCGAGGTGGCGACCACACCCCTCGTCACACTCGTCGCCACGGGCGCGCTCGCCGCAGTAGGGACAGGTCCCTTCCACGTAGCGGTCCGGGAGCGACTGCTCCTCCGTGGGGTCGTAGGCCACCATGATCTCCTTCTCGTAGACGTGGCCGTTCTCTTCCAGCGCCCGGACGATCTCGGTCGTCGTCTCGACGTTCGTCGCGTCGTGGGTGTGGCCGTAGTTGTCGAAGTCGACGCCGAACTTCGGGAAGGTCGCCGCGTAGGTCTCGTGCCACTCCAGCGCGAACTCCTCGGGCGAGACGCCCTCCTGCTCGGCGTTGACCGCGACCGGCGTCCCGTGCATGTCCGATCCCGAGACGAACGCCGTCTCCTGCCCGAGCGTTCGAAGGGCGCGGGCGTAGACGTCGCCGCCGACGTACGTTCGCAGGTGCCCGATGTGGAGGTCGCCGTTGGCGTACGGCAACCCACAGGTCACCACCGCTGGCCGCTCCGTTGGGAACTCCTCGTGGCTCATACGTGTTCACTGGAGGATGTGACCCTAAAGCCCGCCGGTTCGTCGTATGCAACAGGATTATCGTCGAGTGGGGGGAGGGTCGAACGTGGTCGCGCCCTCCATTCGCGCTCTCCTCTGCGTGCTGGTCGGATCGCTCGCGGGGAGCACGCTCGGCGCACTGCTCGTCCCGAATCCGACGAGCGCCGTCGCGTTCGGTCTCTCGGTCGGTTGTACGGCGGTGATCGCCGGCTACCTCCACCGGAGTGACTGGCTGCGAGAGTAGGCGCTCGGTCAGCGGACTGTCGAATCGACCCCAGAGCGGGCAGCGACGGTGCGAGGCGGCGACTCGTGGCCGCGATCAGTCGGGGCGCGCCGCGATGGCGACGTACGGCTCCCCCGGCCGGCGGGGCCGCTCGACCGTCGCCACTCGCTCGACCCGCAGGCCGGCGTCTTCGAGACACCGCCGCCAGTACGCCTCGTAATCCGTCACGCCGTCGGGCGTTATCGGGAGTTCGAGCAGGCCGACGGCGCCGTCGTCGGCACACACTCGCCGGAGTTCGGCGAAGACCGCCGCCCGGCGCTCCTCGGGCACGTCGTGGGCGACCCGGCAGGCCGTCACGAGGTCGACGGCGCCGTCGGCGACGGGCAGTCGCGAGGCGTCCCCCGCGACGGGCGAGACGTCGACGCCCGCGCGAGCGCCGTTGCGCCGCGCGAGCGCCGGACCGTTGCCGAGGATGACCCGGTCGTCGAAGACGTCGAGACCGACGACCCGGCAGTCCGCAGGGAGATGCGGCGCCAGCCCCACCAGCGACCGCCCGGAACCACACCCCACGTCGAGAGCGCGGTCCACCCCGTCGAGCGGCAGGATCGAGGCGAGCGCGTCGTATTTCGCACGGTCGAGCGCCCACGGCGTCGGCGACAGGAGGCGCCGGGCGGCGTCGCCGCCGCGATACAGCGCCCCGACACCGAGGACGGCGGCACCGAGTCGGAGCCAGCGTCGGCCGCGGCGAACTCCAACGGCCGCGACCGCGAGCAGGACGAGCGAGACGGCGATGCGTCGCAACCGCTCGCGCCAGTGGTAGACGCCGAAGAAGTACCGAGGCCAGCGCGTTCGCGTCACGGCCGCAGTGTGGACGCGACGGGTCATGTAGCTGACGGGGGCGACCGAACCCCTTTTCGTCCCGCCGGGCGACCGCCGGGTATGACCCGCGGCCCCACCGACCGCGTCCGTGCCGTCGAGCGATCAAGTATCCGCTACATGTTCGACCTCGCGGAGGAAGTGGGCGGCGACCTCGTCCGCCTGGAGGTGGGCGAACCCGACTTCGACACGCCAGCCGCCGTCACCGAGGCGGCCTGCGAGGCGGCGCGGGCGGGCCACACCGGCTACACCTCGAACGCCGGCGTCCCGGCGCTCCGCGACGCCATCGCCGACCGCATGGCGACCGACTACGGCGTCCGGGCCGACCCGGACGAGGTCCTCGTCACCACGGGCGCGATGGAGGCGCTCCACCTCGCCGCGCTCTGTACCGTCTCGCCCGGCGACAGGGTGGTCTTCCCGACGCCCGCCTTCCCAAACTACTGGGTGCAGGCGCGGATGGCCGACGGCGTCCCCACGCCCGTCCCGATGCCCGCCGACGAGGGGTTCGCGCTCGACGCCGACCGCCTCGCCGAGACCATCGGTCCCGACACCGCGCTGGTGATCCTCCCCTCGCCCAACAACCCCACCGGGCGGACGTTCGATCCCGACGCCGTCCGCGTCGTCGTCGACGCCGCGGCCGCCAACGACGCCTACGTCGTCGCCGACGAGGTGTACCTCGGCCTCTCATACGACCGCGACCCCGAGGGTGTCGCCGCGCTGACCGGTCACCCCGAACACGTCCTCACCGTCAACTCCTGTTCGAAACGCTACGCCATGACCGGGTGGCGGGTCGGGTGGCTCGCCGGCACGACCGACGTCGTCGATCAGGCGACGAAGGTGCGCGAGTCGACCACCTCCTGTGCGCCGAGCGTGAGCCAGCACGCCGCGCTCGCGGCGCTGACCGGGCCGCAGGACGCCGCCGCCACGATGTACGACGCCTTCCGCGAGCGCCGCGACTACGTGGTCGACCGCGTCGCCGCCGTCGACGGGCTGAGCTGTCCCCGCCCCGAGGGCGCGTTCTACGCCTTCCTCGATCCCGACCTGCCGGGATCGAGCGTCGAGATGGCCGAGCGGCTGCTCCGCGAGTACGGCGTCGTCCTCGCGCCGGGCGACGGCTTCGGCGAGGCGGGGGCTGGCCGTCTCCGTCTGAGCTTCGCGAACGGGCTGGACCGTCTGGAGGCGGGCTTCGACCGCATCGAGCGCGCCATCGACGACGCCCGGTGAGCCCGGCGGACGCCGTCGCTGGCGCCGCCGTCGTCAGCCGCCGTCGAGGTCCCCCGTCCGGATGGCGCGTTCGGCCGCGTCGAGCGCCGCATCGGCGTCGAACTCGTCGAGGACGCGTTCGAGTTCCGCCCGCTCCGCGCCGGCCAGGTCCCGGGCGTGAGCGGTGATGTTCGGGATCGCCCGCAGGATGTTGTCGACGATAGGGACGTCGGCCACCTGCGCCGACCGGGAGAGCGGGTTGAGATCGATCACGATCTCGACTTTCCCGAGGGCGGACAGCGCCGCCGCGCGGTCGCCGTCTTCCAGCGGCACGAGCACCACGTCCGCGTCCGCGATGCCGTCGGCGTCCACCTTCGCGCGCGCGTGGTCGAGACCGGGGATGCGCGCGTCGGCGTCGAGACCCTTCACCTCGCGTGCGCCGTGTTCGCGGAGGTGGGCCGCGATGGTCTCCATCCGCTCGTCGGTCCGGTTGAACAGGTTCACCTCCAGATCCGCGCCGACGGCGTCCGCGAGGGCGACGAGTTCGTCCGGCACGAGCGCTGCCGCGTTGCCGTTGACCGAGACGACGGGGTGGGCCGCGAGCAACAGGTGGGCGGCGGCCGCTCGCGCCGCCGCGTCGGCCGAGGGCAGCGTGCGCTCGCCGAGCAGGTAGTCGAACGCCTCGCCGCGACCCTCGGCGACGAGACCCTGTTTGCTGGTGATGCCGGCCTCGACGCCAGCCTCGATGCGGTGGCGCGTCACCAGCGAGTCGTAGCGGGGGTGGTCCGTCGGAATGTCGCCCTCGACCATGCCGGTCGGTGGGTGTGGCAGCTAAAAAGCGCCCCGATCAGCGGGACCGGTCGGGTCCGCCGACGAGGTGGGCGCCGGCGGCGCAGATCCGACACGTCTCGGCGTCGAACCCGGCGTCGGTGAGCCCGGAATCGAGCGCGAAGACCGTCTCGCCGAGCATCGCCATCGACGCCTCGCCGCCCGTCTCGGAGACGGCGTCGACGGTCTCGCGCACCCGGTCGGCGAGCAATCCCGCGTCGCGGGCGAACCGGTTCGACTCCGCGACGAGCGTCGAGAGCGTCGGACGGTCGAGCAGTCGGGAAAGCGCCGCGTCGCCCGCCGCGACCAGCGGGGCGGTGTCGCCCGCGAGCACCTCGGCCGTCGAGCGGTCGCCGAACGCGACGTACTCGACGCGTCGGGTCGCCGGGACGCCGTCGAGGCGCCCGTGCCCCGGCGCGCCGGGATCGAGACGGACCGGGACGCCGCCGCGGGCCTGCGCCACCACGTCGCCGAGACCGGTCCCCGCCTCCACCTCCGCGCGGTGGGCGAGCGCCACGAGGTCGTTCGCCGAGCGCTCGCAGCCGAAGCGGTCGTTGGCGGCCAGCGCCGTCCCGAGCGCCATCGCCCCCGACACGCCGAAGCCCGTTCCGAGGGGCAGGTCGCTCTCGGCGACGACGCGCGCCCGGTCCGCCACGCCCAGGCCGTCGAGCACCGTCGCCACCGGCGGCATCGAGACGGGGTCGCCGTCCAGGGAGACGGTCGGAGCGTCGCCGGTCCCCGTCTCGTGGACCGTCACGTCCACGCCGTCGGTGAGCGTGAGGCCGGCGCCGCGCGACCCCGCGCGGTCCGGGTCGTCCGCGGGACAGGGGCTGAAGAAGCCGGTGACGTGGCCGGGGACGAACGCCGTCGACGGGCGGTCGTCCACGTCGACCTGCGGGTCCTCGCTCATTGACCTGTAGAGGGACCGGGAGTCGTTAAGCCCTGTCGAAACAGAGCCGGGCGCCGCCGAGACCAGCATTCGTAACCGAGCACGCCGCCTACTCGCCGTATGTCGGTCGACCACCAGGGGTTCTCGGCCATCGAACTGCGCGGAACCGCCTACACCGTCGAGCAGTCCCTCGTCCGCAACAAGTACGCGGCCTACGACGAGAACGGCGGTCTCGTCCTCCGGGCCAAACAGAAGCTGTTCAAACTGAAAGAGGAGTTTCCCTTCGTCGACGGCGACGGGAACGCGGTGTTCACGGTCAAAGCGGGTGGCGTCCTCGATATCGCGGGCAACTACGCCATCGTCGACGCGGAGACGGGCGACCGGGTCGCGATCCTCGACAACGACTACTCCATCTTCCGGGATACGTGGACGGTCCGGGACGGCCGGACGGAGGCGGCGCTCGCGAAGATCACGTCGCGGGGCGCCCTGGTGACGCTCGCGCGGAACCTCCTCCCGTTCGGCGGTCTCATCCCACACAAGTACGAGATCACCGACGCGGAAGGCGCTCACGTCGGACGCATCGACGGCCAGTTCTCGCTCCGGGACCGGTACGAGATCGTGATCGACGACGCCGGAGACGTGCCCAGAGACGCCGTCGTCGCCGCGGCGATGGTCATCGACGCGATTCAGGGGAACTAGAGCACCCTACGGGCTCAGCCGTTGCCTGTCTCGGTCTACGGACTCAGCCGTTGCCTGTCTCGTGGGAACACGGTCACTTCGCTTCGCTCGTTCCCTGCACTCACTCGACAGGGACGGCCTCGCCCTACGGACTCAGCCGTTGCCTGTCTCGTGGGAACAGCACCGCCTCGCGGATGTTACCCAGATCGAGCATCGTCATCACGAGACGCTCGACGCCGTAGGCCCACCCCGCGTGGGGCGGCATCCCGTACTTGAACATCTTCGTGTAGTAGTCGAACTGCGCGGGATCGAGTCCCTGCTGTTCGAAGCCGGCGACGAGTTCGTCGTAGCGGTGTTCGCGCTGTCCGCCCGAGACGAGTTCCATCCGCGGGTGCATCAGGTCGAACCCCTTCGACAGCTGCGGGTCGTCGTCGTAGTCCTGGATGTAGAACGGCTTGATCTCGGAGGGCCAGTCGGTGATGAAGTAGTGCCCGCCGACGTCCGAACCGAGGGCCTTCTCCGCCTCGGTCGGCAGGTCGTCGCCCCAGACGAGCTGCGCGTCGAGTTCGCCCGTCGCGTTGATGCGCTCGATGGCCTCCTCGTAGGTGAGCCGGGGGAAGTCGGCGTCGGGCACCTCGAAGTCGTCGTAGCCGAGGCGTTCAAGCTCGTCCTCACAGTTCTCGGCGACGCCCTCGTAGGCGGCCTTGAGCGTCCCTTCACAGACGTCCATCGCCTCGTGATGGTCGACGAAGGCCGACTCGAAGTCGATCATCGTCGCCTCGTTGAGGTGGCGGGGCGTGTTGTGCTCCTCGGCGCGGAAGATGGGACCGATCTCGAAGACACGCTCCAGTCCGCTGCCGACCATCAGCTGTTTGAACAGCTGCGGCGACTGGTTCATGAACGCCTCCTGCCCGAAGTAGGTGATCGGGAAGAGTTCGGTGCCGCCCTCCGTCCCGGTGGCGACGATCTTAGGGGTGTTGATCTCGGTGGAGCCGACCGACCGGAAGTACTCCCGGACCGAGCGCAGGATCTCGCTTCGGATCTCGAAGATGGCCTTCACCTCGGGCTTGCGGAGGTCGAGGGTCCGGTTGTCCAGTCGCGTCGGGAGTTCGGCGTCGACCTTCCCCGACGGGTCGAGCGGGAGTTCCGGGTCGGCCTCGGCCAGCACGTCGACGGTGTCGGGGACCATCTCCAGCCCAGTCGGCGCGCGTGGCTCCTCCTCGACGGCGCCGGTGACCGCGACGACGCTCTCGCGGTGGGCGGACAGCCCCGTCTCGACGAGGTCGTCGGCCATCTCGTCTTTCTCGAACTTGATCTGGAGCTTGCCGGTCTTGTCCCGGAGGATCAGGAAGGCGATGCCGCCGAGGTCCCGAATCTCGTGGACCCAGCCGGCGACCGTGGCCGTCTCGCCGGCGGCGACGTCGGCCGCGTGGGTTCGGTTTTCCATATCCACCCGTATCGGACCGCGTACCTTAAACGCGACCGTTTCGATTCACTGTCCCGCTGCTCCGTCGAACGGGCGCTGAGCGCCGAACGACGGACAGCGGGTGCGATCACGCCACCCGAAACTCGCCGATCACGTCCTCGTCGAGGTTGACGCCGAGTCCCGGCTCCTCGGGCAGGTCGATCCGGCCGTCCGCTATCGTCGGCGGCGTCTCGAACAGCGGCTCGTACACCTCGAAGTCGGTGGGGTCGAACTCCAGCCACTCGCAGGCCGGCGACGCCGCCATCACGTGCATCGTCGCCGCGAGACCGACGCCCGTGGTGAAACAGTGGGGGGAACAGACCGTGTTGTACGTCTCCGCGAGCGCGCAGATTTTCTTCGCCTCCGTGATACCGCCACAGCGCATCACGTCCGGCATCGCGTAGTCCACCGCGTCCGCCTCGAACAGGTCGTGAAAGCCCCACTTCGTGTACTCGTTCTCGCCGGAAGCGATGGGCACGTCGAGTTCCCGCCGCAGGGCCGCCAGCCCGTCCACGTCGTACGGCGTGAGCGGCTCCTCGTACCAGTAGACGTCGTACTCCTCCAGCATCCGCCCGACGCGGCGGGCTTCGGGGCGGTCGTAGCCGCAGTTCATGTCCACCATCAGCGCGGCGTCGCCGATGGCGTCGCGCATCGCCGCCACCCGCGCCTCGTCGGCGTCGAGTCCACGGCCGAGGTGGGTCTTCACGCCCGCGAACCCGCGGTCGACGTACGACCGCGCGCGCTCGGCCATCGTCTCGGGGTCCTGCCAGAACAGGTCGCTCGCGTAGGGTTTGAGCGACCCCTCCATCGGTCCGCCGAGCAGACGGTAGACGGGGACTCCGTGGTGTTTGCCCGCGATGTCCCAGAGCGCGATGTCGACGCCGCTGGCCGCCGAGAGCCCCTGTCCCTTCCGATCCTGGTACACGGTGTCGGTCACCATCGACTGCCAGTGGCGCTCGATGTCGAGGGGGTCCTCGCCGATCAGCAGCGGCGCGTACTTCTCCTCGACGATCCGTTCGACGATGTACGACTCCGGTCCCACGCCCTCGCCGATACCCGTGATGCCCGCGTCCGTCTCGACGACGACGAACGCCGCCCCGCGCGCGTCGAGCGACCGGTCGCGGGAGACGCCGAGCGGCCGATCCAGCGGTACCTCGATCCGTTCCGTCCGTACGTCGGTGATCTCCATCGTCCGCGCTTCGGCCGGGAACGAACAAAAAGCCCGGTGGCGAGCGTTTATATACGATCCCGGGACCACCTCGCCTCGGAATGACGGACCTCGACTCGCTGGCTCGCTGGCCGCTCGAAACGGACGGCTGGCTCCACACCGTCCTCGTCGGCGCACTGCTCGTCGCGACCCTCCCGCTCGCGATACCGGGTGTCCTCCTCTCGGGGTACGCCGTCCGCCTCCTGCGGACCGACTTCGACGACGGATCGCTCCCGGCCTTCACCGACCTCCGGTCGCTCGCCGAGACGGGTCTCCGGGCGGCCGGCGTCGTCGTCGCGTACCACCTCCCGGCCGCGGTGCTGATCGCGGCCGGGACGGCCGGGACGGCGTCGGCGTACCACCAGTGGCGGACGCGCCTGCTGGTCCGCCCCGAAACGATAACTGGGGCGTTCGACGTCGCGAGCCTGACCGGCGCCGTCGCCGTCGCGCTCCTCGGCGTGGCACTCCTCCCGGTCTGTGGCTACGTCGCGACGGTCGCAGTGACGGCGTACGCGACCACCGACGACGTCGGGGCGGCGTTCGCACTCGGGAGACTCCGACACCGGATACGCTCGACCGACACGCTCCGAGCGTGGCTCCTCGCGTCGCTCGTCGTCGCGGGCTCGGGGGTCTGTGCCGCACTCCTCGGCACCGTCGGCGCGGCGGTTCCGGGCGTCGGGTCCCTCCTCACGGCCGCGGTCAGATTCTACGGGGGACTCGTCGCGGTCGGCGTCTGGAACGTGGGGCGGACGACCGTCGGGGGAGAGTCGGACCGGGGCACCGAACCGGCCCGCCCCGACTCGGCTCGGAGTGACGGGACCAAGTCGACACCGGTACGACCGCAGGAGACCGTGCAGTCGAATCGGTAACCGACGACGTCGCTATCGGTCGTCCGTGTGAGCGCCCTTCGCGCCCTCGACCGTCTCGCGGACGGCGTCGCACCCCTCGTCGTGGAGGAGGTCGCCGACGACGACCACGTCGGCGTACTGGCCCATCTCGTGGGCGGACTCGTAGTCGCCGACGCCGCCGCCGTAAAAGAGCGTGGCGTCGTCGAGGGCGTCGGCCGCCGCCTGCACCGTCTCGGGATCGCCGAGCGTCCCGGAGTACTCGATGTAGACGATCTCCTGTCCGAACAGCTTCTCGGCGACGGCGGCGTAGGCGGCCACGTCGTCCGGCGACTGGTCGCAGTCCGCGTCGGTGTACTCCGCTACCGACGAGTCGGGGTTGAGGACGATGTACGCCTCGGTGTGCGTGCGACTCCAGTCGAGACCGTTCTCGATGCGCACCCACTCCTTGTGGGCGCCGGTCACCCAGAAGCTGTCGCCGGCGTTGAACACCGTCGGGATCAGGTAGCCGTCGAGGGCGTCGTCGTCGATGACGACCGCCGGATTCGACGGCTCCTGATACAGCGGAACGCCGTACTTCGCGCAGGCGTCGACGACCCGCTCCATCTTCTCTCTGGTCATCCCGGTCGTCCCCCCGATCTCGATGGCGTCGGTTCCGGTGGCACAGACGTCCTCGAAGGTCTCGCCCGCCACGAGCTCCTTGTCGGGGTCCACCTTCAGGACGTGGTCCCACTCGTCCCACGGTGTGGTCATGAGGAGAGTCTACTCCGCGGAGTCGATAAAAAGGGTCCGACTCGTGGCCACACCGGCCGTACCGAGAGTGCGATCAGTCCGCGTCTGCCTGCCAGTTCCGCACCGTATCCGGACCGACGCCGTCGATCTCGTCGGCGAGCGCGTCGGGTTCGGCGGCCTTCAGCCCGGCCACGTCGTCGACGCCCGCGTCCTTCAGTTTCGCCGCCGTCTTCTCGCCGATGCCGTCGATGGTCTCCAGTTCCGTGCCCGCCTGCCGGGCCTGATACTCGCGGTAGTTACAGATGGGGCAGCCGAGGTCCCACGGCTCGCGATCACCGTCCTCGTACGTGATCCGAATACCCGGCAGGTCGTGCTCCTCACACCGCTCGTCAGTGAGTTCGGCCTCGCCGCGGCGGGGCATCGGCAGGGAGTAGTCGCAGTCGGGGTAGCGCGTACAGCCGACGAGCCGCCCCCCCGAGCGGAGGCGCTTGATCGCGAGTTCGCCGCCCGCCTCGTCGCCACACTCGGGGCAGGGACCGACGATCAGGTCGGGTTCCTCGTCGGCCGCCTCGGCCGCACACAGCGGACAGCCGTGGACGAACGTCTTGCGCCCGGCGAGCATCTTCACGTCGTGGAGACCGTGATCCGGACAGGTGTCGTCCAGCAGGATCGGCTTGCCCGTCGAGGGGAGCGGCAGGGTGAACGTACAGTCCGGATAGCCGTCACAGCCGACGAAGTAGGAGCCGTTGCGACTCCGCCGGATCACGAGATCGTGGTCGGACTCCGGACACGGGCCGACGGTCTTGTCGGCCTTCAGCGACTCGCGGAGGTGGTCGCCGAGCGCCTCCCGCGAGTCGGTGAGTCGGTCGAAGACGCGTTCGAGCATCTCGCGGGACTCGTCGGTGACGTCCGCCAGCGTCGCCTCGCCGCGCGCGATGGCCTGCATGTCCGCCTCTAGCTGAGCGGTCATCTCCTCGCTGACGATGTGGTCGGCGAACTCCTCGGACGCCTCGACGACGCCACGAGCGAGGCGGGTCGGCCGCGGCGGGTCGCCCTCGATGTACCCCCGGTCGTACAGCTTCTGGATCACGTCGTGGCGGGTCGCCTTCGTCCCGATACCCATGTCCTCCATCGTTTCGATGAGTCGGGACTGGCCGTACCGTCGCGGCGGCTGGGTCTGCTTGGCCTCCAGTCGCGTCTCGGTCACCGCGAGCGCCTCGCCCTCGACCACGTCGGGGACGTAGTTCTCGCTCGTCGAACGGTAGGGGTAGACCGCGTGGTAGCCGGGATCGACTAACCGTTTGCCGTTCGCCTTCAGCGATGGGTCCATCTCCTCGCCGTCGACCGTCGCGACCACGCGCAGGTGCTCCCACGTCGCCGCGTCGGCGACGGTGGCGAGGAAGCGCCGGACGACGAGTTCGTACACCTCCCACTCGTCCTCCGAGAGGTCGGACGGCGAGGGGAGTTCGTCCGTCGGGTGGATCGGCGGGTGGTCGGTCGTCTCCTCGTCGCCCGTGGTGGGCGTGATGTCGTCGGCGTCGAGCAGGGAGGCGGCGTCGTCGCCGAAGCGTGGCCCGGCGGAGAGCGCGTCGAGCAGCTCCCGCGGGTCGAGATCCTCGGGGTAGACCGTGTTGTCCGTCCGCGGATACGTGACGTAGCCGGCGGTGTAGAGGTCCTCGGCGATGCTCATGGCGCGCTGGGCGGAGTAGCCGACGCCGCTCGCGGCGCGGATGAACTGCGTCGTGTTGAACGGGGCCGGCGGCTCGTCCGTCCGGGTGCGCCGGCGAACCTCCGCCACCGTCGCCGTCGACGCGGCGGCGAGCACGTCGTACACCGCGTCGGCCGTCCCCTCGTCCCAGACGCGCTCGGCCTCCGTCTCGTCCTCGTCGAGATAGAAGTACTGCGCCTCGAAGGTCTCGTCGTCCTTGGCGAGGTCGGCGAACAGCTCCCAGTAGTCCTCGGGATCGAAGGCGTCGATCTCGCGCTCGCGGTCGACGATCAGTTTCAGCGTCGGTCCCTGCACCCGACCGACGGAGATGAAGTCGTCGCCGAGCTGTCGGGCCGACAGGGAGAGAAAACGGGTGAGCGACGCGCCCCACATCAGGTCGACGATCTGCCGCGCCTCGCCGGCGGCCGCGAGGTCGAAGTCGAGGTCGTCGGAGTCGGCGAAAGCCTCCGTCACCTCGCGGTCGGTGATCGAGGAGAAGCGCACGCGGTCGACCGGCGCCTCCTCGTTCACCTCGCGGACGAGTTCGTACGCCTCCTTGCCGATGAGTTCGCCCTCGCGGTCGTAGTCGGTCGCGATGACGACCCGCGAGGCGTTGCGCGCCAGCCGGCGGAGCGCGGCGACGATGTTCTCCTGGGTCGGCCGCTTCTCGACCTCCGCGGTGACGAGTTCGACCGGCTCCACGTCGCGCCAGTCGCTGTACTCCGGCGGGAAGTCGACGCCGACGACGTGGCCCGACAGCCCGATACACCGCTTGCCGCCCCACTTGTAGACGTTGACGCCGTTGACGCGTTCGGCGCCCGCGCTCCCGTCGCTCAGGATGTCCGCGATGCGACGGGCCGCGTTGTCCTTCTCCGTGATGATCAGTTCGGGGCCGCGTTTCATCGACGACTCGTACGCCGACCACCCGCCTAAAGCTTTCGCGGACGAAATCGACGGACGTGACGGGTGTGAACGGGGACCACGGGCCGCCGGACGGCGCCGTTGCCCGTGTTGCGTTCGGGCGATCCGGCGGGCGCACGGTTCGGGCGTGGCTCCCGCAGGGGCGGCGTCCGGAATCCACGCCCCGCCCGAACGACGCGGCACGACCCGCCGTCCCGCATCGTCGCCGAGCGCGGTGACCGCCGGTCGCGGCGGCGAAGACATCCGTTCCACGGCTACAGATTGCGCGATCAGGAGCGTGGGCTGCCGACGAGTTCGTCCGTGCCAGTCCGAAACCGGCGACACAGCTGCGCTGGAGGGCCGTGAACGTGCCGCGACTCCGCACGAAGTCGCGTCTCAACGCCCGACGGCGGCTGGAACCTCGCTCAGCGGCTCGTCTCGCGCAGACGCAGGGCGACCGTAAGCAGCGCTATCGAAACCGTGACGAATCCGAATCCAGGAGCCTCCGTACCTGTCGGACTTCCCGGAGTCTGCGTGGACGAGTCGGCCGTCGCCGACGACGTGGGCGACACCGAGAGCGGCGTCGGCGTTCCGGTCGCCGTCCCCGGAGGTGTCGGCGTTCCGGTCGCCGTCCCCGGAGGTGTCGGCGTCGACGCGCTCCCGGAACGGTCACCGACGACGATGGCGAACGTCGAGTAGCCCGGAGTGACGACCGAGAACCGCCTGTTCCCCTCGTAGCTCGTCTCGACGGCCTGCCACTCGCCATCGTGGAAGCGGTAGGTGCTCATCGTCGCGGGGGCTGCCGGCATCACCGCCGGGGCGACGCGGAACGTGATCGTCCCCCGAGTGACACGATCCGCGATGGGATCGTCCAGATCGACGGTGACGTACGCCAGCACCGCCCCGTCGTAGGCGTCGACGCCGGACGGCGGATCGCTCGTGCCGCGGATCTGCATCTCGGTGCCGGCGTTCGTGTCCTGGTCGACGTCGGCAGTGACAGTTTCGACGTCCACGACGTCGGTTCCGACGCCGTCGACCGATACGTCGATCGGATCGTCGCTCTCGACGTTCGTGATCCTGAACGTCGCTCCGTCACTCCCCCATCGAATCTCGGTTACCGTCGTGTCGCTGGAACCACCGCTTCTGGAGTGCGTGCTGGAGACGTCGACAGTCAGCGTGTCGGTGTCCGTGTTGCCGCCCGCGTCGGTGACGCGCAACGTGACCGTGTAGCTGCCCGGGTCGGCGTACGTGTGCGTCGCCGTCTTCCCGGTGTCGTCGTAGCTCCCGTCGCTCGTCCAGTCCCACTCGTAGCTGGCGATGTCGACGTTGTCCGACGACGCCGTCCCGTCGAAGGCTATCGCCGTGTCTTCGTCGCCCGAGACCGCACTGTTGCTCGCATCGGACGTCGGTGGGGTGGTGTCGGTGACGGTGATCGTCAGTGTATCCGTGGTCGTCGTGGTGCCGTCGTCGACCGTCAGCCTGGCCGTGTACGTCCCCGTCTTCGTGTACTGGTGGGTGGGAGTGGGCGCGTCGGTGTAGTCGTCGGTGCCGTCGCCGTCGGTGTCCCAGTCGTACGTAAGCGTGTCGCCGTCGACGTCACTGGAGCCGGTGGCGTCGAACGCCACGCTGTTACCGAGGGCGAGGTTCGTCACGTTGCTGGCCGCGCTCGCGACCGGAGCGTCGTTGACCGGGTCGACGGTGATGCCGAGCGTGGCGCCGCTCGTCGCCACCACCGAGGACTTGCTATCGGTCGTCGTGTCGTGCGTCAGGCGCGTCGAGCCACTCGTGTAGCTGGTCGACTTGGAGTCGTCGACGGCGAAGACTGTGAGGTCGCCGGGGGTGCCGTAGTAGTCCGCCGCAGGGTCGAACCGGAGTCGATCACTCGCGTTGAGCAACAGGCCGTTGCTGGCCGCGAGCGTCCCGTCGTCGACGGCGTGCCAGTTCGTCCCCCCGTCCGTCGAGTACTGCCACGTCCCCGCGCCGCTGGTCGCGGCGTCGTCGGTCACGACGATGCCGCCGAAGCCATCACCGTCGGCGTCGCTGAACTCGCCGCCGAAGGCCTCGATGCCGTCGATCCGGTTCCCGCCGTTGGTCGCAGGGTCCTCGTCGATGGTCGCCAGTTCCTCGTTGCCGGTGAACGACGGCGGTTCGTTGAGGTCGACCGACACGGACCCCTTGGCGTCGTCCGGCGAGGGATCGGTGTAGCTCGAACTCGGCGTGGCGGCGATGTCGTGGTCGAGGTTCCGGGCGGCGTCGTCGCCGACGGTTCCCCGGAGGGTGACCGACGCCGTCTCGCCACTCCTGAGTCCGACCGTGATCGAGCCCGCGTCGGTCACGTCGAAGCTTCCGTCGGCACCCTTGTCCCAGTCGACGTTCCGGAGTCCGGTCGCGTCGGTGGCGACCGAGGGAGACAGCGTGACGCTACCGTCGTCGTTCGGTCCGTTGTTGGTGACGTCGAACGTGTACTCGACCGTCTCGCCCGCGTAGTACGACGCGTTCGGCGGCTGTGACGTCACCGTCGTCGTGAGGTCGACGGGTTCGGTCACGCTCAGGGCGTCGACGGCGTGGACGTTCGTCGACCCGCCGGTTGAGCCGGAGAAGCCGAGTTTGAAGTCGGCGGGCATCCGGCCGCTCTCCTCCTCGATGTCGGTCGCCAGATCGTACGTCGTCGGCGCGAACACTTCCGTATAGGTGCCGTCCTCGTCGAAGTCGACGTAGACGCTGATCTCGACTTCGTCGGTGGTGCCGGCGGTCGGGTCGACCGTGATGCGCGCCGTCCGCCACCCGCCGTCGACGGTGTTGGGGCTGACGCTCGTGTTCGCCACGACCGGTGCCTCCGTCGCATCCGTCGAGCCGCGAATCGTGATCTCCTGCTCACCGCCGGGACTCCCCGTGTACGACGGCTCGTCGAAGTTACCGTACTCGTCGAAGCCGACGCCGATGAACCCGCCGGTTATCGCGCCGCTCCCGTCGTCGCCGTAGCCGAGTGCGCCGCCGGCGTCGCCGATGTCGCTCCCGGAGAACCCCGAGAGGTCGGAGTCGTCGAGGAGGAAGAACGTGAACCCGTCGGCACCGGTTCCCTCCGCCGCGTAGTATCGGAACTCGGTGGTGATGCCGTTGCCGGAGGAGAACGACCGGTTGTAGAGACCCGTCCCGGCCAGATCGTTGCTCGCGCTGGTCAGCTGGAGCGCGGCTTCTTCGTCGCTCGGACCGACCTGCACGTTCGAGGCGGCCGTCCCGTAGAACTCCCAGTCTGTGGGGCTGTTAGTGTCGAACCCCTCCGAAATCGGGAGGGCGCCGGCCGCGGCCGCCGGCCCAGGGCCCACGAGCAGGCCCACGAACGTCGAGAGGACGACGACGGTCGCGACGGCAACTGTTCGAATCGTCTCCGCCGACGGCATCAGTTCGTCCACTTCCCACTGTCGCCTCGGTCAGTCCGCCACGGGGCGTCCGACACGGTTGCCGTCGCAGCTCCGCGACTGGCGGCGTCGGGTCGGTACCCGGCCCGTTCGTGATTCGGGGGCGAGAGTGCCGGGGACGACCGGCTCGGCACCCTCTCGCTCGCCATCCACCCCACAGCTCCGTGTTTCGAACGCGATTGCCAATCCCGTGTCGTCTGCATACGCCACGTCTCCGTGTCTGTCGCAAAAGTATTTTTTCAATTGTCTGACAGGCGTGGTACGGTCCAGCGAGCATCCGCCTCGACCCGGCGTTCGTGCATCCCGACGGCTCGCCGGGTCGGAAGCCGTCGAGGAGCAGGGGGTCTCGGTCGGATCGGTCGATTCGACGTCGAATCCGCTGCACGGGCGTCTCGCCGGAGGAGCGTGCGTCCGTCACCGTCCCCCGATCAGCCGTCGAGCCGTTCGCGGAGCAAGCCGTTGACGGTTCCGGGGTCGGCGCTCCCGCCCGTCTCGCTCATCACTTGGCCGACGAGGAAGTTGAGCGCGCCCCCCTCCCCGGCGTGGTAGTCCTCGACCGCCTCGGGGTTCTCCTCGATGGCCGCCTCGACCGCGTCGGCGACGGCGTCGTCGGCCGCCTTGCCGAGGTCCTCGCGGTCGACGACCGTCTCGGGGTCGAGTCCCTCGTCGAGCATCGTCCGCAGGACCACCTCGCGAGCGTTTTTCTCCGTGATCTCGTCGCCGTCGACGAGTTCGATCAGGCGGGCGAACTCGTCGAGTCGATCATCGACGTCCGTCACCCGCATGTCGCGGTAGTTGAGTTCGCCGAGCAGGTCGTCGGCCACCCACGTCGCTGCGAGGTCGGGATCGAACCGCTCGGCCACGTCCTCGAAGAAGTCCGCCACCTCCTTGGTCGAGGTGAGTTTCGACGCCGCCTCGGCGTCGAGACCGTACGCCTCGCGGAAGCGCTCACGCCGGGCGTCGGGGAGTTCCGGAATGGGGATGCGTTCCTTCCAGTCCGCGACCTGCAGGGGCGGGAGGTCGGCCTCGCGGAAGTACCGGTAGTCTTTCTCCTCCTCTTTCGACCGCATCGAGACGGTGATGCCCCGGCTCTCGTCCCAGTGGCGCGTCTCCTGTTCGATCTCTCGACCGCGCTCGACGGCGTTCTTCTGGCGGGTCACCTCGTAGGCCAGCGCCTTCTCCGCACCCTTGTGGCTGGAGATGTTCTTCACCTCGGTCCGGTTGGCATCCGCCAGGGTCGCATCGTCGATGGTGCCGTCGTCGCCCACCTCGTCGGCGGGGACGAGCGAGATGTTGGCGTCGATCCGGAGGCTGCCGTCCCGCGAAGCGTCGAAGACGCCGAGATACTCGAGCACTTCCTCGAGTTTGGCGAGGAAGGCACGCACCTCGCCCGGCCCCCGGAAGTCCGGCTCGGTGACGATCTCCATCAGCGGCGTCCCCGCGCGGTTGTAGTCGACGAGCGTGTGATCGGCCGTCTCGATGTTGCCACCCTCGTGCTGGAGGCTCCCCGGGTCCTCCTCGAGATGTGCGCGGCCGATGCCGATCTCGCGGCGCTCGTCCTCGACGCTCACGGAGAGCGAGCCGTCGGCACAGATCGGTGCGTCGTACTGCGTGATCTGGAAGTTCTTGGGCAGGTCGGGGTAGTAGTAGTTCTTCCGGTGGAAGCTGGTCTCCTCGGCGACGTCGGCGTCGAGCGCCTTCCCGACTTTCACTGCCGCCTCGACCGCCGCCTCGTTGAGGACGGGCAGCGCCCCCGGCAACCCCAGACAGACGGGACAGGTCCGGGTGTTCGGTTCCTCGTCGTCGGCCGCCTCGGTCGAGCAGCCACAGAAGATCTTCGTGTCGGTTTCGAGCTGGACGTGAACCTCCAGCCCGATGACGACCGCGAGATCACGCTGTTGGAGCGCCTGCGCAGTCATTGCGCGGGATTATACGCCCGACGGCTAAAGGCTAACGGGACCGGGAGTGGGATCGGCGCAGTGGGACGAACGGCGTGCTACTCTTCGCTGTGGACGACGACCGCCGGGTGGTTCGAGTCGAGTAGAACCGACTGCGCGACGCTCCCGAAGAGCGCTTTCCCGACGAGCGAGCGGTTGCGCCCACCGAGGACGATGTAGCGCGTGTCGGTGTCGTCGGCGTAGCTCACGATCTCCGCTGCGGGCTTCCCGACGAGACCGACGGCTTCGCCGTCCGCGCCCGCCTCCTCGAGAGCCTCGGCAGCGATCTCGGTGGCGAGTCGTTCGATCTGTTCGACGGAGACCGCCTGGCCCGTGTCGCTGACGCTCGTCCGCTGGAGATCGACGAACTCCTCTCTGGTGAGTACGTGGACCGCGTGGATCGGTTCGTCGAACGCCTCCCCGAGTCTGACCGCTTCCGCGATGATCTCCGAAGCGTGATCGCTTCGGTCGACACAGGCAACGATAGTCATATCCGGACGTGAACCCGCTACAAGTTAAGTGTCACCGCTGTAGGGGAGGCGGACGCGGGGGCGGGGGCGGGCTACCGCATATCGTCGATAGCCTGCCGCAAGCGTGGCCCGAGGAACGGGCCGACCAAGACGAGGAAGATCAGGATCGAGATGCCGAGCGAGAGCGGCTGTTGTGGGGAGACGAAGATCGTGTACTCGCCACTGGAGATCTGCAACGAGCGGAAGAAGTTCTCCTCGGCGATGGGTCCGAGGACGATCCCGAGGACGAACGCGATCACCGAGTAGTTGTACTGGACCATGTAGTAACCGAGAATCCCGAGCACCAGCACGCCGAACGCGTCGAACCAGTTCTGGTTGAGGCTGTAGGCCCCGATAAAGGAGAGGACGACCACCATCGGAATGATGATGTCGGTGTCGAGCTTGGTGATCCCGCTGGCGTAGGGGATGATGGAGTAGCCGACGACGAGGATGAGGATGTTCCCGAGGAAGACCGACACGAACAGCGCGTACGTGATGTTCAGTTGCGCTTCGAAGAGCTGCGGACCGGGCTGCAGCCCGTGCATCAGGATGCCGCCCAGAAGCACGGCCGTCGATCCACTCCCCGGAATGCCGAACGACAGCGTCGGAATGAGGGAGCCACTGACCGTCGGGTTGTTCGCCCCCTCCGGGGCGATGATGCCGCGCGGATCACCTTCGCCGAAGAATCCGTCGGCGGCCGAGGACCGCGCCTCCTCGGCGTAGGCGACGAACGTGGACGTCGTCGCGCCGGAGCCGGGGACGGCCCCGATCAACATCCCGAGGACGCCGGCTTTCAGCGTGGTCTTCGGGTATTTGAACACCGTCTTGATCCCGTCGACGATGCTCCCGCTGACGCCGACCTCCTCGTCGGCGATCTGTGTCTGCACGGCGAGTTTCATCATCTCCGCGAAGGCGAACATCCCGATCAACGCGGCGACGAAGTTGAGCCCCTCGTACAGGGCGAGCGAGCCGAAGGTGAACCGCGGGCTCGCGCTCATGATCGCGACGCCAATCGTCGAGATCATGAAGCCGAAGGCCCCGGAGACGATGCCTTTCATGACCGAACCCTCGGCGACGATGGTGATGAGCGAGATGCCGAGGATCGCGAGCAGGAAGTACTCGGGCGAGCCGAACAGGAGGACGACCTCGATGAGGATGGGCGAGATTATGACGAGCGCGATTGCGGCGAGGAACCCGTTCAACGCCGACGCGGTCGTCGCTATCGCGAGCGCGTTTTTCGCCAGGCCGTTTTTCGCCATCGGATAGCCGTCGAGTGTCGTCGCGGCGGCCGACTCGGTCCCGGGGGCGTTGATCAGGATCGCGGAGATACTCCCCCCGAACATCGCACCGCTGTAGATCGACGTGAGCAGGATGAGCGCGGGGGTCGGGTCCAGCGGCACGGTGAGTGGCAGGACGATTGCCATGCCGACCGGCGATCCGATCCCCGGAAGCCCGCCCAGCACGATCCCGAGCAGGAGGCCGAGTGCCATCCAGCCGATGACCGGCCAGCTGAGCGCGGTCTGGATGCCCTGCATGAGCGCTTCGACCGGGGTCGCCTGAAGCGGCGCGACGACGACCATTCAGATCAGCCCCCGCTGGAGGACGAGCGCGCCCTCGTCGAACGGCATCAGGAGGAAGACGATGAAGGCGTAGACGATTCCGGTCGCGAAGGCGGCGAGTACGAGGCCTTTGTACCACTTCACGCGGAACCAGTACGTGTAGCCGAAGACGAAAAGCGGCGTGACGTACAGAAAGCCCATCGCCCAGCCGAGGAAGAAGTAGACGCTCGAGAACACGATCATGATGACCGTGTTGTTCAGGTCGGACCCCCAGGCGACGTGGAGCGGCTGGTCCTTCTCTACGACCGCTTCCTTCTCGTCCTCGTCCGCGTCCTCGTCTCCGATCCCGATGTCCTCGTCTTCGACGTCCTGAGCGATACTGACACTCTCGGCGACGAAGGTCTGGAGCGGTCCCGGGAGATAGTTCTGGAGGAGCAAAAGCAGGGAGCCGGCGATAACGACGCTCGACATCATCTGCGGGAACACTCGTGCGTCACTCGGATAGTCCCGAATGATCGGCTCGGCGAAAAAGACGATACCCAAGCCGATGAACGTCAGGAGCATCAGATGCTCCGGCGTGATTTCCTCTATTTTCCCGGTGAGTCGTGACATACTACGTGGTTTGTACTCGCAGTCTAGTATGTAACGGTTGCGTACTTCCGTGGAAACGGAGGGGTAGCGGCCGAGTTACGGCTCGTACTCCTGCACCATGTCGAGGATCTCGAGTTCCTCGTACTGGGCGAAGGCGTCCTCGAAGTTCTGCTCGGCGGCGTCCGGCCCTTCGAAGACGACCGGGTTGCCAGTCTCGTCGCTCCACTCCTGCACGCTCTCGTGTTCGGTGGTCCGCTCCAGGACGTCCGAGTAGAAGTCGACGATCTCCTGGTCGGTCTCCGGCGGGGCGTACATCCCACGCCAGACACCGCCGACGAAGTCGATCTCGGGGTAGCCGAGGTCGGTCACCGAGTCGATGTCGGGGTAGACCTCGGTGCCCGGACCGAAGAACGTCACGACCGGGTAGACCCGGCCCGTGTCGACGACCGACTGCGTCCCGGCGTCGGTCCCGATCCCACACGGGACCTCGCCGCTCGCGACGGCCTGGGTGACCGGTCCCGTCCCGGTGTACTGGACGCGGTTCTGCCAGTTCCAGCCGACTTCGTCCTCGTACTCGTGTTTGTACAGCAGGACGATGATGTCCTGGGAACTACCCGAGGACTGGACGCCGATGTTCTCCCACTCGCCGCTCTCGTACTTCTCCAGGACGTCGTCGAACGTTTCGACCTCGTCCTGGTACTGCTCGTTGACCACGAGACACCACGTCGACCGACCGAACACGCCGACACCGGTGAGATCGCGGAGGTCGAACGGCGGATCGTCGAGCAGCTGCGGTGCGACCTCGAGCGGCCCGGCGTTGCCGGCGATGGTCTGTCCGTCCGGCTCCGCCCGGTGGAGCTCGCCGAGACCGTTCAGTCCACCCGCTCCGGGGATGTTGTCGATCTGTATCGACTCGCCGAGTTCGTCCTGGAAGCCTTCCTGGATACCGCGGGCGTACGTGTCGGTTCCGCCACCCTCGTCGTACGGGACGATGTACCGGACGGTGCCGCCGGGCGACCATCCGTCGTCGCCGTCGCCGCCGTCGCCACCGTCGCCGCCACCGCCGCCACCCGAACAGCCAGCGAGGGCAACGGCGGACGTCGCGCCGACAGCCTGCAGGAATCTACGCCGCCCCGTGTTTTTGTTCGATTTCCGTCCGTCGTTCGATGTTTCTTCAGTCATATTGTCTGAAATCCGTGTTTTTATTCATTTTTATACGAGACTCTTTTCAATCCAGGGATTCTCTCCCTATCGACCGTGTACAAAGATTGCGTACCAACGAAATAAATTTTTTGGAATTTCTGTTCGAATACTAATTATGGTGTGCCGACAGGACGGACCCTTCGAACGGTCGAACGCGAGGCGCCCCGGCTGGCCGTCTCGAACGATGGAGACCCGCCAGTGGCGGGTCTA
>Ga0207757_100302_pt1 | contig 36244 bp, 43 predicted proteins | sample A23P3SouthBayCA_2_FD_187752 | JGI IMG/M metagenome (GOLD analysis project Ga0207757, IMG submission 187752) | Aerobic enrichment media microbial communities from Eden Landing Ponds, California, USA - A23 P3 (2) (SPAdes) | ecosystem: Environmental > Aquatic > Marine > Unclassified | place...
CGTCCTCGTCGTTTCCCTCGTCCCCCTCGTCGTCCCCGTCGCTGGAGACGAGACGGTAGAGGATGAGGGCCACCGCTACCACGGCGACCAGCATGATGATCGTCGAGGTGTCGATAGCAGGGAGCAGACCAGTCGCGCTTCCCCCTTCGTTACCCCCTTTCGAGGGGGTGTCACCGCTGGTCTCTTCGTCGCTACCCGATTCGTCTGGTTGAGCGCCCTGAACACGGCGCTGACGCTGGATTTCGTCGTCGGTTGGCATGTCCTTCTCGGGGTGGTCTGACTGGTCGTTTTGCTGGTCGTCGCCCTCGCTACCAGCGTCAGAGGGGTCGCTACCCCCCTCGTTCCCCCCTTCATCGACCCCTTCTGACGGGTCGTCCGGCTGGTCGTCGTCGCCGTTCTCGTCGGGCGGTTTACCTCCCTCCGAGGGGGTGGTCTCTTGCTGGTCGTTCTGGTCTACCAGTTCACTACCAGCGTCGAGGTCCCCCTGTACCGTCCCCCACGAGGGGTGGTCGGGGGACCCGTTGACGTGGCCGCGCAACTGGTCGATTTGGTCGGCTGTGTAGTCGCACCCCTCTACGGGGCAGTCGTATCCGTTCATGAGAATCGTTCCATCAGTTCGACGTGACCCTCGGCGTCGTGAGCGGTGTCGCCCACCGCCTCGACGCGGTCGGACAGTTCTTCCAGGCGCTCGAACTCCATCGGCTCTTGACCGTGGTCGCCTCGGATCGCGTTGATCGCCGCGGCGGCGCCCTCGGCCTCACGTTTGTTCTCGACGATGTCCTCTATTTCCCGGTCGAAGCGGGTGATCGCTCCCTTGTACCCGCCCCACGCCCGCCCGAGCGCCCCGGCGGCCTTCCCCGTTATCTCCTCGTCGTTGCCGGCGCCGTCCTCGTCGAGGATCGACGCCACTTCGTCCTCGTCGTACCCGCAGGCGTTCTGAAGAAACTCGCACGCCTCGGGATCACCGTGTTCGCAGTGGTCGGCGGCGTGGTCGCACTCGCTGGACTGCTGGGCGCGGGCGGCGTCACGGGCACGGGCGGCCTGTCGGCCCTCGTTGGCGTCGAGGCGCTGGCCACCGCCCTCGCTGCGGGCCTGCTCCATCACGCCGCGGCGTTCGTCGACGGTCAGCGTCGGGTCGTAGTAGGCGAGCCAGTCGTCGACGCCGTGATCGGCGGCGATGCCCTTGACGGCGCGAGCGTGGGGGACGTTCGCCCGTCTCTTCGAGAAGTCGATCCGGTCACGTTCGCCGTCGGTGAGTTCTGCCTGTCCGGCGCTGGCTTCGCGTTCGGCGCGGCCCTCTTCGGCGTCGAGGCGGGCCTGGTCGAGTAGCCAGTCGGGCGTGTCGCTGACGAACGCGACGGTCTTGAGGCGACGGTCGTCGTCGACGGGGCAGATGTACTCCTCGTAGTCGTCGCGGTAGGCGTCCGCCGCCGCTTTGCTTCCGAACTCGACGGTGACGCTCATCGGAAGCTCTCGAAGGTATCACCGTCCTCGAACGCCGCGACGAGGACGGCGCCGATCACGAAGGCGACCATGATCCCCGTCTGGAGGTCGAAGTTGTGGGAGATGAGCGACGCCGACCGGGCGGTTCGTCCCTCCGATTTCGCGCGGTGGTGTTCGAGGTACTGGTCGTAGTCCTCGAACACCTCCGAGGCGGCCGAGTGCTCGAACTCTGGGGGCGTCATCGGGTCCATCAGAATCGCGCCTCCAGAACGCCGATGGCGCGTTGGTCCGGGTTGCCGTCGCCGACGTACTCGTGCTCGCCGTCGACGACTTCGAACAGTTCGACGAGGTCGCCGTCGTCGAGCCGTACCGACCGCTCGGTGACCTGGTCGTGGCCGTCCTTGCGGTGGACGGTCGTCACCTCGGCGTCGACGTCCTCGCTCGCCCCCTGGTTGGCGCCGTCACCTGGAGCGTCCGGCTCGTCGGTGCTCATGCCGACCCCTCGGTGGTCGCCTCGACCGACTCGCGGATCGCCTCGGCGCGGGCGCTCTCGGCGTGATAGTTCTCCACCTCACGGAGATCGACGACGTGGTCGGGGCTGGTCGCGTCGCGAGCGCCCCGAAGGTAGGCGGCGTACAGCGTCGAGGCGGTGACTCCCGTAATCGCTACACCTGCGATTGCTGAAATCGGGTCCAGCATACGCCCTGTCGGTGGGGGGTGAGCGAGGATAACCCGGTCGCTGTTCACCATCTACTTGGTGAACCGCTTGGTGAATCGCTTGGGTATTAATTACCTGTGCGACCGAACTGCCGGTGAGATGAGTGGAAGTAGTGCCCGACGCCGGGCGTTGAGAGAACTGTCGGACCCGGACGCGCCGATCACCCCACTCGGTACCTGCATCGCTAACGAGCGCAACGAGAGCCTCTACTCGCTACTCCCTCGAAGACAAGCAAAGGCGGACGGTATCGAGGGTGGGACGACGTTGGTACTCGGGTACGACGCGGAAACGAACACGTACCTGGTGTCTCCGAAACACGCCGTCGTCGAGAACGAGGATCACTGGGCGAATAAGTTCTACGAGGGCGATCTTCGATGACGTACTGTATATTCTGCCGAATCAAGTTCTCGGCCGCCGGTGAGGAGACGGCGTGTCCTGTCTGTGGTCGCCCGCCAGGTCGGGGAGGTGTGTCGCCGGCATGAACCCGAACACGGAAATCGAGGGCGCGACGTGGAACGCGTACCGGAAGACGCACGGGACTTGGGCGGTGAAGCTACCCGTCGACGTGACGATCCCGACCCATGAGGGCGTCGTTGAGGCCGAGGGTGGCGACTATCTGTGGATCGACTCGGACGGCGGGCTGTATCCGTGTGACTCCGACACGTTCGAGGAGATGTACGAACCGGTGGACTGGGAGATGGACCCATGACGGCCGGCGCGTTCCTCCAGTGGCTTCCGCGTCGAGTGTGGTGTACCGTCGTTGGTCACCGTTTCGTCGCGGCGACGGTTCCCTCCCGGTACGGACTCGTCGACGGCTACGAGTGCGACAGATGCGGGGAGTCGACACCAGGACCGCTGTTCGTGTGGCAAAGGACCGTCGACGATTGCCGAGACTCATGAGTGACGAGTTCTTCTGGTGGACCGTCGCGATGGTCGAGTGGGTCGTTATCTGCCTACTCCTCCCATGACCGAGAATACTCGAGGAAGCCGGTCACTTCGTTTCCGAGAAGAGTAGAGAGTCGGAAGTGAAACCCCGATTCACCCCCGTCGACAGTGCCGAAAAAACTAGATGGGTGGGTCTTTTCTTCCGGTATGTGAGGTAACCGGAGATGCACATGGAGGACTACGACGACCGAGACGGACGCAAAGTGTGGCTCACCCGCGACGAGGTGGCCGACGTGGTGACCGACGCCGACGGCACCGTTCAGCGTATCGCTATCGGACTCATGGCCCGATCGGGCCTTCGCTCCGCCGAGGTGGTCGACGTGACGCCCGCCGACGTGGACGAGACGCCGTCGGGGTGGGTGGTGCGTGTTCAGCGTGGGAAAGGCGACAAGTACCGAGAGACGCCGCTCACGGACTCCCTGGCGGCGACGATCAACGCCTACGCCGACGTTCGTGACGGTGGCCCCGACGACCCCCTCGTGCCGCGCACGACGCGCACCGTCCGCGACTGGGTCACCACTATCGGCGAGCGCCGGCTCGACGATACCGGCGACGACGGATGGTCCCACCTCTCCGCGCACGACCTGCGGCGCACCTGGGGCACTCTGCTCGTCGACGACGAAGTCGAACCGGGACTGGTGATGGAGTGGGGCGGCTGGGAAGACTGGGAGACGTTCCGCGAGGCGTACCTCGGCACCTACTCGACTAAGGCGAAAACTCGGGCACGAGAGAAAGTTGACTGGCTCTGATCTCTAAATTTGACTACGGACCGTCTTGACGAACTCCCGTATTTGGTCTGGGTCATCCGCTGCTGTCTTATCAATTCGCCATTCCTCTTCCTGCTGCTGTAAGAGACCACTACCCCGGAATTGGAAATACGCTGATTGGGAGTTTCTCCATCGATATATGAGATATGCCGCTATTGGAACTGCGAGAACAGTGAAAGCTAACATGTCAATCACGAGATCAAGTGTGATTCCAACAACTAAGCTGAAGACTGCGTAGCCTCCCAACTTATCTTTTCGTCCCAGATTTACCATACTTACCGAGGAGATTTCATCAAACGAAACATCATGCAGTCGTTCTCCCCCGCGGTCTTCTGAGCGATATTTAATCAATCGGCGATCAGTGACAACCCATGCCCAGTTCGTTGTCATGCAATAATCGAGGATCTCCTCATCCTCCATCAGATGGGGCTTCACGCTCATTTTAGTCTACACTACCCCTATCTCTCACGATACTTAGAAGTCCGTCTAGCCGAACCCGGCCCACCACCCGGGTCGCACCTTATCGGGCGGGCGAACCGCTGGGAGCGCAGAAACGGGCGCGTGACGGGGTAGACTGGCTGTAATCAGGCTGGCATCTCAAAGAAAGAGTTTTTCACAGAGTCGCTTCTACCTACAGGTGCTTCAGTACTGGCGGGCCCGGCTGATTGCTCGGGCCTCCGTACCTACTCCTCGACAGTGATGCGTAGGTCCTTGGCCTGACGGATCAGGACCACGAGTACGAGCATCGTTTCCGGGTCTGCCGAGACGCTAAGCTCGATGACTGTAATCACCTCCGTTTGGTTGTCACTGATTGTTTTGAGGGCTATCCTCACTCACTCGCGTGAGTGCGGAAGAACGGAGTCCACAGTGCTTCAGTACTGGCGGGCCGTCTTCCTACAGGTGCAAATCGATGCGGCGTCTTAAGCGCTCGCACGCGTGCGAGCACCGCCAAAGAAAGTTTGTGATCTCAAAAATATTGTCTGTCCGTAAGTGCTTACAGCAGGGAGCAGCCGTACGCCGGCATTGGCGGCGATGGATGAACGGTTGTGATCTACTTCTCCTCGTCCATTTGCCGAGCGAGGTTCATCAGAAGACGATACTCATGCGAAGATTCATATTCAGAATATTCTTCTCCTGCTGCGAATAGATCTGGATTGGTAGCTTTTGCTGATAGCGGAATCACGTAGTCAAGAAGTTCTTTTTCTCGCGTCTTTTCTTCGAGATCATCGTATCGAAGTCGGTATTTGAGCCTAATGGCATCCAAGTCGATTAATTCCTGAACCAAATCCGACGCTTCCTGTCCTTTTTTTATCCTTTGGACTCTTTCACGCGGTTCAACACTGATTTCTTCATGTGAGTGTAAAAAATCCCGGCTCGCGTCACTAAGTGATGTCCAAATGGGCGATGACTCGTTAAATTCGATTTTATAACGTGTGTCTGTTTGTTCGTCATCAGGGTCTTGTTTTCTGAGCGGATTGTCATCATCAGAAATTGCGAGCATCATAGGTAATTCTGCAGGAGAAACTCGACCGAACCTACCTTCTTGAGCTTTGTACTCGACGAACGCCGGAAAATAAAAGGGAACTTTCCCTTCTCCGGGCCGGATATAGTTCCCAATATCTATCAGTTGCCTTTCTTCATGTTCATTTTGATCCCCTGGACCCGTTCTACTTAAGAATCGCTCAAAGGTTTGGAATGAAATGTCTTCTTGCCCTTTGATTGGTGTCGCTTCACAGGTGACCCTAAGATTAGTTGCTGTTCCTTTTCCAGTATTTGTCAGATAGAATATTAGTTGAGGCCCGCCAGAACCATATCCGACCGTTCCTACTTGATCTAATTCCACATGTGGTTCGTGTTCCGCTTCCATTATTTCTGTTTGTGAAGCCATTATTTTGGTCTGTTTCGACTGAATTAGATTCTGTCTAAAGTACAGAAGCAGGAGCCCGAGGGAAGTCAAAGCAGAAAGTAGAGCGACGAGGACGCTGATTGCTGCCTGATTCGCCGCAATGAAATCTAGTAGTGATGTCTGCATGTTACTGAATCCCCAAAGTTGAGGGCAGTTGTATCATCCAAACCCAGCCCACCAACCGGGGCGCACCTTATCCGGCGGCCTTACTGCCGGACATGGCCGCTGCAACTCAGCATCAACCTCGCCCTCCAAGTACAACTCGCCCCAGCTGGTAATCTCGTACTGATCGTCGAGGCCAATCTCGCGGAGGTAGACGTCGACGAAGCCGGCGTTCGCCAGCATCCGACACCGATGCCGGACTCGACGCTCGTCGCCCGGATCACCCATGTCATGGGCGATCTCCCACGCGGTCGCCTTCGAGGCGTCCGCGAGGTGTTCGAGGATGCGGTCGTCGGTGTGTTGCATCCAGAGTCCTGTCTTTCGCATAGGGATTCTCGCTACGCCTGCGCTTCGCCCTGCTCGCCGTTCGCCCCGTTCAACTCCTCGGCGTCGAGTTCGCCAGCGAGATACTGGTTCCCCTTCTCCGTGATCATGTAGACGCCATTCCCAAGCGCTCGAAGTAGGTCGTGATCCGCGAGGACAGTGCATCGCCGAGAGACGTGTGCGTTCGACACCCGGATGTAGGTACTGTCCGCGATCTCTCCGACACTCCCCCCGTCGTGTTCTCGGATGTATTCGAGTATCCGATCGTCCCAAATCGACATCCAAGGCGCCGACTTCCTCATTAAGATACGCATCGTACGGAGGGTTCCTATTATTCAGCAATATTACTCTGAAGGTCTAATTCCATCTTTAGGTTGCACCATTAACTATATGTAAAACAGCCCCGTTTGGGAAATTGCGGAACCGACGCGAGGCTCTGTTGGCACTGTGAGATAGGTCGGTGACGCGGACGGTGCTGGAACCACCGCCCGCGTTACGGTTCCGCGGTTAAGCCATGCGAACCGCGAGTACCACGGGACGAATGTCCCGCACGACCAGCGAGGGACCGAGCGGAAATCAACCTGACGACGGCGACTGCGTCGTCTGTGGCGACGACGCTGACGGGATCGACGCGCCGACGCGCCAGCCCATCTGTCGCAAGTGCGCGACGATCCGGACCGACGGCGGCGAGGACCAGTTTTCGGTGCGTGTCGGCGAGATGGTCCGCGAGATCGAGGAGACGGTCGACGGATCGACGAAGGCCGAGGCGATGCTCTACGCCCGCTGCTCGGCCGCGTTCGAGGACGCGCTGAACGACACCGACCTGCCGCCGGAGAACGCCCTCGGCGTCATGACCGCCGCGCTGTTCGAGGCGGCCGACCAAGTCGGCTTTCCCCGCTCCGCCGTGATCGAGACGGCGCGCGAGCACTACGTCCTCCAAGAGATCGACGACCTGGACGACCTCGTGACCGACGGCGGCCTACTAACCGGCGGTGGTCGCTATCACGTCGTCTGTTCGGACTGCACCTTGGAGGACCTCAAGCGCGAGCGGCATCAGGCCGCCCGCGCTGTCGACGACCACCGGGACGACGAACCGAGTCACGACGTGCGGTTCGAGGAGGTGCGCGGACGGTGAGCCGGATCGACTGGCCCGCCGGTCTCGACCGGACCGACGACTACCACCGCCTGAGCGGATCGAAGTTCAAGGCGTCACTCGCGGACACGACGAGCGAGATCGCCGCCGAGATGGATCGGATGGGCGTCGACGACTGGCGCGCGTCGACCGCAAGCGGTGGCGCGTACACGAAGTCGAACGGCCTGCCGAAGCACAACGCGAACCCGGACGACCCCGGATTCGTTCTGCGGTGGTCGAAGGACGGCGAGCAGTTCGCCGTCGCCTGCGACAAGTACCGGCGGCTTCGAGACAACTGCCGGGCGGTGTACCTGTGGGTCCACGAGACGCGGATGCGCTCGAATCGACCGGTGAAGACCGGCCAAGACGAGTTCGCCGCGGCGCGGCTTCCCTCCGGCGAGGAGGACGCCGTCGTCGCCGAGGTGCCGCCACACGAAGTTCTCGATGTCGACCGCGATGCCCCCGACGCGGTCGTGCGGGGTGCGTATCGAGCGAAGGTGAAGCAGGTCCACCCCGACAAGCCCGACGGTGACGAAGAGGAGTTCAAGCGAGTGCAGGAGGCACGGGAGGCGATGCTCGGTGACGACGAGTGAACGCGCCCCTCCCGACTTGACCCCCCACGAAGCCGTCGAGCGGTGGCTCGACCGGCAGAGGATGGAACTCGCCGACTCGTCGGTCGGGAGCTACGCCCGGCGTCTCGACCACTTCATCGAGTGGTGCAACGACGAGGGCGTTGAACACATCGCCGACCTGCGACCGTGGGATATTGGCGCCTACGAGGACCACCGGCGCGCGGTCGTCGCGCCGGTCAGTCTGAACAACGAGTTGACGACGCTGAATCAGCTACTCGGCTGGGCCGCCGGCCTGGGCCTCGTCGAGGACGGCGTCGTCGAAGCCGTCGATCCGCCTCGGGTCGACAAGGCGGAGCAGGTGAGCGAGACCCTGCTCGAACCCGAGCGCGGCGAGGAACTACTCGCCGCGTTTCGGGCCGGCGACTGCTGGGGGTCACGGGAACACGCGTGGCTCGAACTCTCCTGGTGGACCGGTGCCCGCATGGGTGCGCTCCGCGGTCTCGACCGTGACGACATCGACCTGCAAGACGGTCACGTCCAGTTCAGACACCGCCCCGACGAGGAGACACCCCTGAAGAACGGTTACAACGGCGAGCGCGTCGTCGGTATCTCCGAGGACGTTGCCGAGGCGGTCCGTGCGTACATCGAGGTTCGGCCGCAGAGGACCGACGACTACGGGCGCCATCCGGTGTTCGTCACCAGTTACGGCCGGATCGCGGGGTCGACGCTACGAGACACCTGCTACTACGCGACCCATCCGTGTCGGTCCGGTCCGTGCCCGCACGAGCACGAGCGCATGTCGTGTCCCCATCACTCGCGGACGAAGGCGTACGGCTGTCCGTCCGCGCGCTCCCCTCACGAGGTGCGGTCGGGGAGCATCACCTGGCAACTCCATCGCGGACTGTCGAAGGACGTGGTCGCGGACCGCGTCGACGCGACTATCGAGGTGATCGAACGGCACTACGACCAAGCCCGACAACTGGAGGCTTTCCACGAGCGACGCGCCGCTCACCTCCACAAACTCGGGATCGACGACGAGGAGAACGCATGACGACGCTACGACTCACTCCGACCGCCGCACAGTCCAAATCCGGGCGGTCCCATACCCACTTTTTGCTCAGTCACTTCGTCACCGGCGCTTCGCGCCGGTTGCCCGAGGGGCCTCCGGTCCCTCGCTGTACCCTCGCAAAAACTTGGGGGGAAAACCGCAGGAGAGGATTCGAATCAGGGGATGGAGCGAAGCGGAACGACCGTGGTTCGAATCCGGACGCGCCGATCACCCCACTCGGTGACTGTACTGCCAACGAGCGCAATGAAAGCCTCTACGCGCTGCGCCCTCGAACACAAGTAGTTGCCGACGGGATCGAGGGCGGGACCACTCTGGTCCTCGGATACGACGCGGAAACAAACACGTATCTGGTGTCTCCGGAACACGCCGTCGAAGAAACAGATGATCACTGGGCAAACAGCTTCTACGAGGGCGATATTCGATGACGTACTATCTATTTTGCCGGTGCAAATGGTCGGCCGCCGACGTTGAGGACGAGTGTCCTGTTTGTGGTCGCCCGCCGCATCGCGGAGGTGCGACGCCGGCATGAGCGAGACCGCGCCGAAGCGCAGCGAGAGTGTGAGTGACAGCGCTCAGTTGAACGGGTTGTCGGCGGTCTCCAAGCGCGTGAGGCCTTCAACCACGTCGAAATCGTCGTCAAACGAGTACAGGTACTCGATGTCTTTCCGATCCATATACGCCGCGATGATCGAATCGACAAAAGAGAGTTCGCTGTACCGGCGGAAGAGGGCCTGCGCGGCGTTGAAATCCGCTTTCGGGGCGTGAGTTATCTCGAAGTGCGCGCCCTCGATGAGCCGGTCCAGCATCTGGTTCGCGGCGTCTGCATCGAGTTTCTCGCCGGAGAGGTTCAGCGTCTCCGCGACCACGTAGTTCGTGACGATGGCTTCCGGAAGCTCTCCGTGATCGATCCCGCGGATGATCTCCCAAGCGCGGTCGTGGTACTCGTCACGGGCGCTGGACCTGGCGAAGAGAACGTTGGTGTCGAGGAGGGCGACAGCCATCACTCCGCCCCAAACTCGTCCTCAACTTCTACGGCGTTCGTCTCACCCACGTCCACGGGTTCGAAGTCGTCGAAGACGCCCTCGCGTTGATGGACGATTTCGACGGAGAGGTTCCCCTCTTCGTCTGTCGTCCAGCGGAGTTTGTCGCCCGGTTCGATGTCGAGACGTCGGCGGAGGTTCGCCGGGATCGTGACCATCCCTCGGTCGCTGACCTTCGTTTCTTCGGGCCCTTCCTCAGTCGCCATAGGTGTACGTACCGTCTCATTCACTATACATGTTGCTCCACATGTGGGGTGTTCGCGGAGTTTCAGCCCCTTGAAAATATATCTGTCTGAAGCGACGACCGGCACCGCTTCGGTGGCTTCTCGGCGAGCGCGATGTGGCCCGCGAGTACGACCTCGACCACCGCCCGGACGAGACGGAGTGGGACGACTGTGTGAACCCGCGGACGGGGACGAAGTACGAGGTGAAGTCGACGGTGAAGACGTACGAGGGCGAGTATTCGGACGGTGACCCCGGTCGGTATCGGCTGTGGGAGGACCAACACGTCTCGCTGGTTCGGGCGGACGCGTCGGGAACCGCGTGGTACGTGTTCGTGCTGTACGACCGCGATGGGGGCGAGCCGTTGCGAATGCGGCGGATGCGTCCCTCGACGATGACGACGGTCATCGAGGAGATCGGTGACGGCGAGTGGAATCTATCGGGGCATCAGCGGCGGGAACGGCAGCAGAAGGTGGCGTGGGTCGCTGTGTTGGAAAGTAGTCGGCCTTAGTCTGTATCTGACTCTGTATCGCTATTTCTGACCCATTTCAGCAGGTACAACGAGAGCATACCTTCCGCAAGAAGATAGCGATCAGGAAGATGCCGGAATTGGAGCAAGAAAAATCCAACCAGAGCAGCTATACCAAATATCACAGACACAGTACCGAAGTTAGCACCTGTCGTGATCGTATCTGAGGTGAATATCATAGCGATCACACTAAGAATTAGAAAGGATCCTCCAGATGCTAAAATCCCTTCTACGAAGTGGATCACGGCGTCGTTATCATCAATACGGTTCCGATATCGTCGTAAGCGTTCTGATAAATAATCTTGTTCGGAGGATGGAGAGTCAACTGTTCTAGAGACGTCTTCCTCTGTGCAAATTGAGCCTAATCCTCGTGCCTCCTTTCCTGCAGCAATTCCGTAGCTGACGATGCTCATACCGAGGCACAGTAGCGCAATCTTAGCGAGCTGACCCACCGAAAACACCCCAGAAGTATCCCTGCGAACACGCATTGCTGGTTGTTGAATACTTCCGTAACGAATCCGCCCTGAAACGCCGAACCGAGTGTCACGAGTACACCGGTGAGCAATAATAAAATTCTCAGCATTTGATAGCCGTTTTCTGCAAAAGAATCCATATTCGCGGATTGTTGCTCCAATCTTTTCTGCGCAGTTTCGTATTTTTGCCGTAGTACCTCTTTATCAGGCTTTTCCTCGGTCATTTGCGGAAGGGTGTCTTGGCAGACACTAATATCTTAGAGTGGAATTGAGATGAATTTTTTACGGCTTCATCCGAGAACTCCGGAGAGTCAGTAATCAGCGTCCGAGAATACGCTCAGAAACGGAGATCGACATTCGGAAATCAGCACTGAACCAGATATTGACTCTTCTCAAACTGCGTACCGGAGGTGTTTTGTGGCGCGGGCGGGGAGGGAAGGTAGACGGCACGGTCAGCCAGCCCCTTTCAACCCACGTGTCACCACGTGTGGTCCGTTGACTGACCTACTCCGTCTCTCTAACAACCACGAGCGACTGCTACTCCGGATTGGAAAAATACTGAACTGACAGCGTCAGGTACGCACAGATAGATCAGCGTGTGACCGAGAATCCATCCAGAGTCGGAGATCATCTGTGGAGAAACAGAGGAACGGCGATATGGCTTTCGTGGGCAGGGCGGAAGTTCCTGATCAGTGGCATGTCGCACGGGCGAGCGTCACCAGCCCCAGCGCCTGCCGACACCGGCCGTTCCCACATGAAATGTCGAGTCCGGTGGGGTTAAATCACTTTCCAGTTGATGCTAAATAATCGTTTGTAGGTGTCATAACGGCACGTATGAGTATTTTCAACACGGCTCCCTATCGAGCCAGATCACGACATAGATCTCGCGGCCGACCTCTCTGGAGAACCAGAGATCCGTGTCTGGATTTGGGAACTGACTGAACACGCATCGGGCGCGGCGTTGCTGTACAAGGGCGTAGACGCCCTCGTGTAGTACCACCGCGCCGAGTAGCGACCCACCGGGAGGTGGGTTTCAAACGGCTCGACTGTGGGACAGCGACCGGTTCGATCCCGGCGAGACGAGCGTAGTGAGGTCTCGATTTGGTTCGAGTCCGGGCGGTCCAATGAGCGAGCCTCGCGAGTGAATGGGTCCTCGTGGACGAGCGCGGCGAGTCCACGGCGGTCCCATACCCATTTTCGTTCGATCGCTTCGTGTCGACTATCCGGATTCTCCCTCACGGAATCCCGCTCCCGTCAGTCGACGACGGGGAACTATCGAGTACCCAGGCCCCGCCGAAACGCAATCGATTAGTGACACGCTTCCGACCACACGGTTGATGCCCTCCACTCGATTGCTCGCCCGCGCCCTGAGCGCCCTCACTGCGCTCTCGCTCGCCGGTGTCGCCGCCGCACAGTCCCCCGTGGCCGAATCCGATTTCGGCCTCGCGACCCGCGTCGGCCTCAGCTTCGGCGTCATTCTGCTCATCAACCTCGTTCTCGGTGGCGGGCTCTACCTCCTCGCGCCCGACTACACCCGGCGGATGGTGTCCGAGATCCGCGACGACGCCGGGGCTGCCTTCCTGTGGGGCCTCCTCACCGGTATCGCAGTCCCTATCGCGCTGGTGTTGATCGCCATCACGATCATCGGCCTGTTGGTCACGATTCCGGGCCTGATCGCGCTGTTTTTCGTCGGCCTGATCGGCAACGCGGTCACCGTCTGCTGGATCGGCACGCTCCTAACGGGGCACGAGGGCCCCGACGGGACGGCTGTCGGCGTCGGCGCGCTAGTACTGGCGCTGGTCGGCGCCATCCCCGTCCTCGGCAATCTCGTCACGACGCTGCTCGGCTTCTTCGGCCTCGGCGTCGTCGGCCACGACCTCTACACGTCCTGGCAGGGATAGGGCACCGCGGAAGTTTTTGTGGCCGGCGAGCCACCGTCGCGTATGCGATCACGGACGGTCACCGGCGGTGACGGGGTCGAGATTCACGTCGAGGAGCGCGGGTCGGCGGACGCCCATCCGCTCCTCCTGATCCACGGCTTCTCGCAGTCCCGGCTCGCCTGGACGCCGCAGTTCGACTCCGCCCTCACCGACGACTACCGCCTCGTGGCGATGGACTGTCGCGGCCACGGCGCGTCGGGGACGCCCAGCGATCCGGACGCCTACCGCGACTCGACGCTGTGGGCCGACGACGTACGGGCCGTGATCGAGGTGCTGTCCGAACGACCCACGCTCGTCGGCTGGTCGTACGGCGGCCTCGTCGTCGCCGACTACCTCGCGACCCACGGCGACGACGCGGTGTCGGGCATCGTCCTCGTCGACGGCATTACGGAGAAGGGAACCGCCGATGCCGACCGGTTCGCGGGCGAGCAGTTCGTCGCACTCGATTCTGGATTCCGGTCGACCGACGCGGCGGAGAGCGTCGACGCCCTCGGTACCTTCGTCCGCCTCTGTGTCGCGGCGCCACTCGACGATCGGGACTTCTACCGCATGCTCGGCTACAACGCCGCGGTGCCGCCGTTCGTTCGCGCGGCGCTCCAGGATCGGACCGTCGAGCACGAGGCGACGCTGTCGGAGGTCGAGACGCCGGTCCTCCTGCTCCACGGCGAGGAAGATCCGGTGGTTCGACCGGCCGCGGCCCGGAAACACGCCGATCTATTTCCGAACGCCCAATTGGAGACGTACGCAGGTGTGGGGCACTCGCCGTTCTTCGAGGCGCCGGACCGATTCGAGGCGGATCTGCGCGCGTTCGTCGACTATCGTAACAATTGAACGTCGTCGCACAGCCGATCGCAGGACCGCGTGCGATCGGCTGTGCAAACAGTTTCAATCGCTACTATCGGTAGCCGGTCGCAGATCGGGGTGGCCGTCGACGACGGCGTCGGCGATAGCACGGTCGTCACCGCCGCCGGGGTAGAACGCTTCGAACGCGGCGACGAACTCGCGGGCGCGCTTCCGTGGGGGACCTCGCGGCACGGCCTCGACGACGGGCGCAGCGTCGTCGAGCAGTCGGAGGCGCGGGTCCGGGTCGGTTGTGGGGACCGTCTCGACGCGCAGGATGCCGTCGGTCCGGTCGAAGACGGCCGCCGTCGCCGACGGCGTGTGGCGCCACGATGGTGGCAGGTCGACGCTCGTGTATAGGTCGGCGAGGAAGGTGGCGAACACGTCCTCGCACCCCCGACAGAGCCGGTAGGTCCCCTGCGAGACGACGTGATCGTCGACGATACTCGCGAGGTCGACCAGCCCCGCCTCGTCGGCGGAACGAGCACAGAAACTGCAGGCATCGGCCGCTGGATCCAGTGGGTCCCAGTGCCGGGTCAGGTCGACCACGTCCGGCCGGCAGCCGTCACAGACGAACGCCGCGTCGGGGAGCACGGCGTCGGCGTCCGTCGTTCGGCGCACCCGAATCCGGCCGTGGCGACGGTCGGGTGACCGCCGAAAGTGGCTCCCGCAGACGTGACAGCGCCTGATTGGGCACATGTTCCGGACTCGCGCCCGGACGAGCATAACCGTTTCCCGGATCGTCCGCCTGGCGTCGGACGGGAGCAAACGTGAAGTGACCGGCCCGGGTCCGAGGAGACGGATGACCGACCAGTTTACACCCGAGGCGGCGGTCGACCACCTCCGATCAGAGGGTGTCGTCCCCGCCGACGCGGACGCGACCGCGCGGTCGCTCGGAGGCGGCGTCTCGAACCACGTCTACCAGGTCCGGTGGGACGACGACTGCCTCGTCGTGAAGCGCCCGCTCCCCAACCTTGCCGTCGAAGACGACTGGCCGGCCGACGTGGACCGCGTCCACAACGAGGCTGCGGCCATCCGTGCATACGACGCCGTCCTCCGGGACGCGGACGTCGAGGCACGCGTCCCCCGCGTCGTCAGCGAGACACGGGACCCGGATCACGTCGTCGCGATCGAGTGTGCGCCCGCGGACGCGACGATGTGGAAGGCGGCTCTACTCGACGGCCGCGTCGACGCCGGCGTCGCCGCGGCCGTCGGCGAGGTACTCGGCGTCGTCCACGACGCGACGGCGACCGACGACGCGGTGCGCGACCGCTTCGCCAGCAAGCGCCCCTTCGACCAGTTACGCGTCGACCCCTACCACCGCACGACGGCGGAGCGCAACCCCGACGTGGCCGACGCCATCCACGAGGAGATTGACCGGCTGATAGACACCGATCGCACCCTCGTCCACGGCGACTACAGCCCGAAGAACGTCCTCGTCGACCCCGACGGCGCCATTCCGTGGATTCTCGACTTCGAAGTGGCTCATTGGGGCGATCCCGCCTTCGACACCGCGTTCATGCTGAACCACCTCTACATCAAGTCCGTCCACAACCACGACCGGCACGCGGCCTACGCCGACGCCGCCGACCGGTTCTGGGCGGCCTACGACCGCGCGGTCGACTGGGACATCGAGCGCGAGACAGTCGCCGAACTCGCCGTGTTGATGCTCGCCCGCGTCGACGGCAAGTCACCCGTCGAGTACGTCGACGGGACGGTTGCCGAGGCGCTCCGCCGCGTGGCGAAACGGGCGCTCCGGGGCGACGCCGCGACGCTCGACGACTTCGCGGCGCTCGCCCGCGAGGAGGCGGCGCGACTATGACCGACATCGAGGCCGTCGACGCCTGGGAGGTCCTCGACTCTCGCGGCGATCCGACGGTCCGGGTTCGCGTGGACACCGGCGACGCGAGCGGGCAGTTCACCGTTCCGGCGGGTGCGAGCACGGGCGCTCACGAGGCGGTGGAACGCCGCGACGGCGGCGACCGCTACGGCGGACGGGGGGTGCGCGCGGCCTGTGCGGCCGTCCGCGACGACCTCGCCCCGGTCGTCGTCGGCCGGCCGGTGACCGATCAGGTGGGGATCGACGAGGCGTTGGTCGACCGGGACGGCACGGACGGCCTCTCGCGACTCGGCGCCAACGCGGTGCTCGGCGTCTCCGGCGCCGTCGCCCACGCCGCGGCCGACGCGACCGATCGACCGCTCTACGAGGTGTTGGCACCCGACATCGAATCGGGCGAACTGCCGATGCCCATGGTCAACGTCCTGAGTGGCGGCCTCCACGCCGCGGCCGACCTGCCGATTCAGGACTTCCTCGCCGTTCCCGTCGGGGCGACGACGTACCCCGACGCGCTGGAGACGGTGTGGGAGGTACGGCGGGCGGCCGGTCGGCGTATCGGGGACGGCGAACACCCCCCGCCGGTCGCCGACGAGGGTGGCTTCGTTCCCCCCGTCGCCGACGTGGACGCCGCGTTCGACTGCCTCGTCGCCGCCATCCGCGACGCCGGCTACGCGCCCGGGCGGGATGTTGCCATCGCCGTCGACGTGGCCGCCACCCACTTCTACGACGCCGACCGCGAGCGGTATCTGCTCGCCGGCGACGCGCTGGATCGCGCGGCGATGATCGACCGCGTGGCCGACTGGATCGATGCCTACCCCGTTTGCTCGGTCGAGGACCCCCTCGCGGAGGACGACTGGGCGGGGTGGGAACGGCTGGCCGACCGAGTCGGCGACCGCGTGCAGTTGCTGGGCGACGACTTGCTGGCGACGAACGCGGACCGACTGGCGCGGGCGGTCGACGCCGGCGTCGCCAACGCGGCGCTGATCAAGCCCAATCAGGCGGGCACGATCACCCGGACGCGACGCGTTCTCGAACGCGCACAGGCCGCCGGCTGGGCGCCCGTCGTGTCGGCGCGCTCCGGCGAGACCTGTGACGCTACGATCGCCGATCTCGCGGTCGGTCTCGACGCGGGACAGATCAAAATCGGGTCGCTCGCGCGGTCCGAACGGCTCGCGAAGTACAACCGACTGCTCGGAATCGACCGCGCGCACGACGGCGGCTTTGCCGAGCGCGCCGCGCTCGCGCCGCGGTGAACGGCACCCCGGATACCGAGCGCGCCGCGGCTCGACACCCCCCCAGGGCGCCGCAGCCGCGGTCGAGGCACCCCATCGCCGTCGCCGGTGTCACGGGGAACGTCGTTCCCCATCGAGCCGCGACGCACGGATCGTCCGTCGCGGGCGCCATCCCCCCTGTACACCGCGGATGCGGTGTACATATTGAATCAGTTGCCGACAGTAGTTGAGTGTTTGTGCGTTACTTTCGTTACTATCGTTAGCTAGTTCTCAATCCGCCGTGACCGAGGGTGTGTGAACGTCGCCGAACGCGTCCACGTCATGCCGCTGGGGTTCGAACACGACCGGATCGTCGAGCCCGCGGTCGAGTACCGGGCTGATCGAGTGATTCTGCTCGATTGGATCGCCGCCGACATCGAGCGGCCGGCGTACCACGACGATGTGGTGGCTGACCTCGACGCGGCTGGAATCGTCACCGAGCGCCGCGAGTGTGAACTGTTCGATCTGTACGGTTCCATCGCGGTCATCGCGGACGTCGTGACCGCGGAAGCGACATCGGACGACGAGGCGGATGTCGCCAACGACGTGTACGTGAACCTGGCGACCGGGAGCAAGATCACCGCCATCGCCGGGATGATCGCCTGCATGGTTACGGGCGACGCCACCCCGTACTACGTCCGCGCCGAACGCTACGCCTCGGGGACGGAGCCGGTCGGCTACGGGATGGAACTCGCGATCGATCTGCCGACGTATCCCATGGAGCACCCCGATCGCCAGCAGGTCGCAATTCTCGACCGATTGGTAGACGAGGGGCCGTGTTCGAAGACGGAACTGATACGCTTCGGCGCCGAGCGGGGACTACCGTTCGTCGACGACTGCGATCGGCCGTTCGACGCCTCGGGCAAGCCGACCAAGCAGTCCTACGCCCGGCTCCGCCGGCACGTCGTCGAGCCGCTCGACGCCCGTGGCTTCGTTACGATCGAGCCCGTCGGGACGACTCGACAGGTGAGCGCGACCGAGGCCGGACGAAACGCACGCACCGCGTTCGGATTCGTGCTCTAAAGCCGATCGAGCAGCTTCTCCAGACGGTCGTCGTCCTCGAACACCTCGATCAGCGTCGCCCGGTCGAGCCCCGGTTCGTACTCCGGGCGCCCCTTGCCGACGGGGGAGTCGCTCCCGTCGGTCGCCATCCGGATGAGATCCTTGGCTTCGAGTTCGTTGAGCGCGCGCGTGGTCGCCGCCTCGGAGAGCGAGCCGACCACGTCGGCGTCGATGTCGTCGACCTGCTGGGAGCACGCACGGGAGATTTCGCCGGCGTGGGCCGGCGTCTCCCCGTTTTCCGCCAGTTGGGTCACACTGATCAACGTAATCCGCTGCGTGAGCGTCGTCGATTCGAGGTCGGTCATACGTGTGGTTGGACGCCCATCCCTCAAAGTCGTACCTGATCCGATTCGTCTCGCTTCCCTCACTTACGCCTGGGGCGTCCACGTGATGGCGACTCGGATTCCGTCCACCCGGTCACTCTCGATGGTCGCACTCCAGCCGTGGACCTGTGCGAGCGTCCGCACCATTGGCAGGGCCGTCCCGCTGGTCGCGTTGGAGACGGCGTCGCCGTAGTCGAAGTAGCGGTCGGGGTCGCCCCGTAGTGGGGCGCAGTCGCCGGTGATCGTGATGCCGTCGTCCCGGCACTCGACGGTCACCGTCGACGCGCCGTCGTCGAGAAAGAACTCGAACGCGCGCGCGAAGAGGAGTTCGAGTCGGGCGGGGTCGGCCTCGACCGACTCCGACCCCTCGACGGCGAGCGTCGCGTCGGCGTCGTCCGGCCACGCCGCCGCCAACGTCTCCCGGAGGTCAACATTCTCGGCGTCGGTCACCGTCCGACCGTACTGGGCCAGCGTCGCGAAGTCGTTCATCAGGGTCGTGGTCCGCTCGGTCGTGTCGGTCGCCTTCCGGAGGGCGTCTCGGGCCCGGTCGACGTTGCTCGCTTCGAGTTGTTCGATCGCCCACCGGACGTTGCCGTGGACGATCGTAATGGCATTGCGGAGTTCGTGGCGCATCCCTTCCGAGAGGTCCTCTAGCTGCCGGTTGTGGCGTTCGAGTTCACGCCGCTGTCGTTCGAGGCGCGTCACGTCGGAGAACACGATGATCCGGCCGAGCGACCCCTGGCCGATATCGAACGCGTTCTCGCTCACGACGTAGTGGCGGCGTTCCTCCCCGTTGACGAGGCTGACCGTCTCACGCTCCGCCTCCAGCGCCGCGGCCAGTTCCGGGACGGCGTCGACGGGGTCACCAGCCGCGTCGTCGAGGTCGGGGAACAGATGTCGGGCCGCGTGGTTGTACTCGCGGATGCGTCCCTCGTCGTCGAGAAAGACCGTCGCCCCGTCGACACCCTCGGTGAGTTGGACCGCGAAAAAGCGGTTCTCGAAGACGAAGAGGACGCCGAGGGCGAACGCCGCCACGCCGAGCGGTGCGTGGATCATATCGAGCAACAGGGGCGTCGCGTAGCCGACGATGTCGAGGGCGACTGGCAGGCCGGCGAGAGCGATCAGCCCCGCGAGCGGTGTGGCGTCGTACTCCGACTCGGCGAACGACTCGAAGAGGACGAACATCCCGACCGCGGCGAGCGTATACGAGAGGCCGGTGACGACCCAGTGGAACAGTCCCTGTCGGATCGCCAGATGTGGAAACGGCGAGTCGACGACTGCCGTGGTGAAGTAGAGGTGGTGGATCGGATTCGTGATCTTCACCGCGACGACGAACAGGTAGAGGGCGACCGCGGCCCACCGGTAGGCCGTCTGCCGGTGGTACGTCCGCCCGGTGTACGCCGAGCAAAAGTAGAGCCACGCGAAGACGGTGCTGAACCCGAGGATCAGCCCGACGAGATACACGACCGTCTTCAGCCTCGCCGTGGGTAGCAGGAGGAGGACAGCGTGGGAAACGGCCCAGCCCCCGCTCGTCGTGAGCAGCGCGACCAGCCCTCGGCTGGTCTCCGCGTCTTCGATCCGTCCGGCGCGGGGGACGCCGACGACACAGACGACGCCGGCCAGCGCGAACGCCAGCGCGTACGCGACGGCGGAGGACACTCCTGCCGGCACGTCCGGACAGTGTCCGTGCGTGCTAACCAATGCTTCGGTCGCTGGCGGCGCCGGCCGCTCGTGCCGTGTGCCATGGGCGTCTCCATCACGGAAGCCTTATCCGTTGAGGGGGCGTCAGTTCAGTTGCAATGGCAACTGGTACGGTCGATTTCTTCAACGACACTGGCGGTTACGGCTTTATCGAAACTGAGGACGCGGACGACGACGTGTTCTTCCACATGGAAGACGTGGGCGGCCCGGACCTCGAAGAGGGACAGGAACTGGAATTCGAAATCGAGGACTCCCCCAAGGGTCCGCGCGCGACGAACGTCGTCCGCCTCTAAGGCGGCGATCCGTTCTCGCTAGCAATTCGATTTTTACCGACGCAACGACGCCGTAGCGACGGCGCCCATCCATCCGATTCTCACGGCTGAGAAGATAGCCCACATCTTCAAACCTCACGACTACGGACGGAAGGGTACACCATGGGTTCGACCGTCGTCCGTCTCGTGTGTTCGGCCCTGCTCGTCGCGGCCCTGGCCGTGGGGGTCGCTCCCCTCGGGAGCACCGCCGCGACGCCGCCGGCGATCACCCTGACGGTCGATGGCTCGACGGTCGCCGACGGTAACGCCACGCTCGTCGAGTCGAATCCGACTGTCGACGTCGAGGTAGAGGCCGACCGCTCCATCCGCGTCGTCGCCGTCCGCGTCGACGGGACGACCGTGCGGCGGGCCACGCCCAACGCCACGACCTTCGACGAGTCGTTCGATCTCGAACTATCGAGCGGTGAACACACGCTCGCGGTCGTCGTCAAGACCGACCGCGTCACCACCCACGAGGTGACGGTGACGAAGGACGCCGAACGGCCGTACGTCCGGTACACGTCGCCGTTCGAGACCGACCTGTACGCCCCGCCGCCGAAGTCGGTGACCGTGAACCGCTCCCGGATCGACCTCGCCGGCAACTTCTCCGACGTCACCGGCGTCGACCACCTCCGGATCGAGCGCGAAGTCGAGTTCTCCGTGGGAGGGTCCACGCGGACGGACCGCGCCGTGTACACCGCGTCGAGGTTCAACGGCTCGTTCTCCCAGCCGATCTTCCTCGGTGTCGGCCGGAACAACGTCACGGCGTGGTACTACGACGAACTGGGTCGCGTCCGAAAACACAACTTCTCGATCGTCGTCCAGGACACCGCTCCGCCGACGCTGTCGAACCTCTCGGCGGTTCGCCGGTCGTCGTCGACGCTCCAGATCCGCGGCCGTGCGACCGACAACGGACAGATCCGGAGCGTCACGATCCGGCCGGCGGACGGGTCGGGCACCACGTTTCTCGTCGAATCGGGGAGCGGCCGCCCCGATCCCGCGCGCGGCCGGGTCACGTTCGAGGAGAACCGTTCCCTCTCCCCCGGCGTGACGGCCATCGTCGTCAGCGCGACGGATACGGCTGGGAACTCCGTCGAGCGAACAATCTCCGTCCGGCGGACCGTCGCCCCCGACCTCCGCCTCGATCCCGTCGGCACGCAGTACGTCGACGCGGAGACGGTCGTGGTTCGGGGGGGTGCGACCGACGGCGAAATCGCGACGGCGAGCGTCGAGACGGTCGCCGACGGTGAGGTGGTCGATATCGAGACTGTCCACGAGGGGTCGGTCGTGACGGATCTCTCCTTCGAGCGCCGACTCGACGCGCCCGACAGCGACGACGTAACGGTTCGGCTCCGCGTAATCGACTCCAGCGGGACCGAACACGTCGTCTCGCTCGATCGGACGCTGACGGTCGACACGGCGACGGCGACAGCGACGGCGACGCCGACCCCCACGCCGACGGCGACACCCACGCCGACGACGACGCCGACCCCCACGCCGACGGCGACGCCGGTCCGGACGCCCGCGCCCGAGTCGAGTGGGTTGACCATCCCCCTGATCGGCGTGACGATTCCGATTCCGTCGGTGCTCGGGGCGTCGATCAGCCTCCCAGTCCCCGTCGTCGGTCCGTTCGACGTGCCGGTCGTTCCCGTCGTGGGTATCGTCGTGCTTGGTCTCGGCGCCGTCGCCCGCGCCCGCTGACGGCGCCGCGAACAGCATCTGCCACAGGCGTTAATTGTCGGCGCTCAATAGCATAGTCGAGGTGATGGTATCCCGCCAGATGCCCTCCCGGTGAGTACGCTTCACCTGTCGGAGACGCGGACCGCAATCGGAGCCAGACGGTGTGCCCGCGTCGTGCCCGATCCCGAAGGGGCGGACGTTCTCGTCGTCGCCTTCGCCGGATCGCCGGCCCGATGGCTCGCCGATTGGCGGGCGGTCGCCGACGACCCGCCGCGGGCGACGTTCGTCATGCACGACGCCGCCTTGTGGCCCGCCGGCGACCCCCGGGATCGGATCGAGACGGTCGCGTCCCCCGACACTGCCGTCCAGGCCGAACTCGTCGACTCGCCTGGCAACCTCACCGACCTCGGCGTTACGCTGCTGGAGGCGCTGGAGACACACGCCGCGTACGATCCGCGGACGACCCTCTGTTTCCAGTCGCTGACCGTCCTCCTGCAGTACGCGCCGCTCGACAAAGTGTATCAGTTCCTGCACACGCTGGTCGGCCACTTCGACGGGTTCGACGCCACGGGCCACTTCCACCTCCACGAACACGCCCACGAGGCGGAGACGATCGACACCCTCCGCCCGGTGTTCGACCGGGTTCGCGACGGCGGCTGAGGGCGTCGCGCCCACGTCACCCGACTGCCGTGTAGCCGACGTAGAGGCCGAGCAGGAGGCAGCCACCGCCGAGCGCTTGCACGAGTCGCCGCCAACGCGTGGGAACGGCGTCGCTGCCGTACTCGCCGCCGCGGCCGTCGGGTCGCCGGCCGACGGTCTGGGCGCGTACGACGGCCCCCGGTGCGAGGAGACAGAGCACGCCGAGGAAAACACCGAGTACAGCCGCCAGGAGGGTCCGGACCTCGGTCATCGACTCCGGAGGCGCTCGATCCGTTTCTCGACCGACGGGTGCGTCGAGAGCAGGTTTGCGAGGCCACCCCGGTCGTCGAAGATACAGAGGGCGGCGGCCTGATCGTCCACCGCGCTCTCCCGCCCCTCGGCGCCGCGGCTGATCTTCTCCAGTGCGCTCGCGAGGGGTTCGCCGCTTCCGATCTCGTTGGCAGCGTCGCTGTCGGCGACGTACTCGCGGTAGCGCGAGATGGCGAAGACGAACAGCATCACCAGCATCTGGGTGAGTTGGCCGACGACGATGGCGAGAAAGAAGTCCGCGATGTCGTTGTCGCCGGTCAGCAGGACGGCCCACTGGGCGACGATAGCCACGATGGAGGCGACGCCCTGGCCGAGCACCATCATCACCACGTCACGGTTGGCGATGTGGGCGAGTTCGTGGGCCAGTACACCTTCGACCTCCTTGTCGTCGAGCGTCCGCAGGAGTTCCTCGCTGACGACGACGGTGCCGGCTCCCTTCCGACCGACTGCGAAGGCGTTGGGGACGCCCATCCGGGCGATCATGAGTCGGGGTTTGTCGATGCGCATATCGCGGGCGAGCGATTCGACGCGGCGGTGCAGGTCGGGCGCGCGTTCCTCCGAGAGGTCTTCGGCGCCGACGCTCCGGAGTGCCATCCACTTGCCGAGTTTGTACTGAACGCCGACAAAGAGGACGCTCCCGAGAAGGACCAGGGCGAGTGGCCAGTCGAAAACACCCATGACGACGACCGCGGCGACCGCGTAGAACGCGAAGAGAATCGATCCGACGACCGCCATACGGGCTTTCAGTCCGACGTGGCGCATACTCACCCGTCGGCCGTCGAGCCACTAAGGCTCGGTGGTTCGTTCGCTCCCGCCGGCCCACACCTCCGCGACCTGGTGAATGTCTGACGTACCTTTATACGTCCGGGGCCACCCCATACGGGCATGAGCAACAGGGTGGAGGAGCTCGAATCCCAGGTCGCGGAACTGCAGGCCGCCGTCGACGGCCTCACCGAGGAACTCGTCGAGACGCGGGAACGCCTCCGACAGCTCGAAGCCAACGAGGGCGTCGACAACTCGCGGACGCCGGAGCGTCGCGAGTCCGCCCACGCCGAGATCGAACACACGGACGCGGCCGCCGAACAGGCGCCCGAAACGGACGCCGAAGCCGGTTCCGACGCAGACACCGACGCCGGCGCCACGCCCGACGAGAGCGAGGCCGAGGACGACGACGGCTCCGACGGGAACGACATCATCGTCGCCTGATCGGGGTCACCGCCCCACATGCACATCACCGAGCTAGTACTGGACGACTTCAAGAGCTTCGGCCGGAAGACGCGAATCCCCTTTTACGAGGATTTCACCGTCATCACCGGCCCGAACGGCTCCGGAAAGAGCAATATCATCGACGGGGTCCTCTTCACGCTCGGACTCGCGCGCACCCGCGGCATCCGCGCGGAGAAACTGACCGATCTCATCTACAACCCCGGACACGAGGACGACGCGGAGCGGTCCGGCCCTCGTGAGGCGAGCGTCACCGTCGTCCTCGACAACAGCGACGGCACGCTCGACCGGTCGCAGGTGGTCAACGCCGCCGGCACCGAGGACGTGGGCGACGTGGACGAGATCGCGGTCAAGCGCCGCGTCAAGGAGACCGAGGACAACTACTACTCCTACTACTACCTCAACGGCCGGTCGGTCAACCTCTCGGACATCCGCGACCTGCTTGCACAGGCGGGGGTGACGCCCGAGGGGTACAACGTCGTCATGCAGGGCGACGTCACCGAGATCATCAACATGTCGGCGGGCCAGCGCCGAACGATCATCGACGAGATCGCCGGCGTCGCCGAGTTCGACGCGAAAAAGGAGGACGCCTACGAGGAGTTAGAGACCGTCGAGGAACGCATCGACGAGGCTGACCTCCGGATCGGGGAGAAGGAGGACCGCCTCGACCAACTGGCCGATGAACGCGAGACGGCGCTCGAGTATCAGTCGCTCCGCGACGAAAAGCAGGAGTACGAGAGCTACCTGAAGGCCGCCGAACTCGAGGAGAAGCGGACGGCCTTGGAGCGCACCGAAACGCACGTCGAGGCCAAAGAACAGGAACTCGCCGATCGACAGGCGACGCTGGACGAGAAGGCCGCCGCCGTCGACGAACTGGCGGCCGAACTCGACGACCTCACTCGCGAGATCGAGCGCAAGGGCGAGGACGAACAGCTCCAGATAAAGGGAGAGATCGAGGAGATCAAAGGCGAGATCGGCCGACTGGAGGCGACCATCGAGAACCAGGAGGAGAAAATCGAGGCCGCCGAGCAGGAGCGCCGGGAAGCGTTCGTCACGCTCGATCGCAAGACCGAGGAACTCGACGATCTGGAGGACGAGATCCGGTCGATCAAAGTCGAGAAGGCGTCGGTGAAAAGCGACATCGAGGACAAAGAGCGGGATCTCGCCGACGTCGAAGCAGAGATCGAAAGCGTCGACACCGAGTTCGACGAACTCAAAGACGAACTCGCGGCGCGAAAGGCGGAACTGGAGGAGAAAAAGACCGAGCGCAACGACGCCCAGCGCGAGAAGGATCGCCTGCTCGACGAGGCGCGGCGGCGCTCGAACCGGATCAGCGAGGCCCAAGAAGAACTGGAGGCGGCCCACGACCGGGTGCCGGCGTTGAAAGCCGAGCTCTCGGACCTCCACGGCGAACTCGACCGTGCCGAGACGAACCGGGAGAAGATCGACTCGGCCATCGAAGAGCTCCGCGCGGAGAAAGCCGACCTGCAGGATGACCTCGACGAAATCGAGGATGACCTCCGCGCGAAGCAAAACGAGTACGCCGAGTTGGAGGCTCGCGCCAGCCGCGATGGCGACGACTCGTGGCCCCGCTCCGTGACGACCGCCCTGAACGCCGGTATCGACGGCGTCCACGGCGCAGTCGGGCAACTCGGCGGCGTCGATGCCGAGTACGCCACGGCGTGTGAGACTGCCGCTGGCGGCCGGCTGGCGAACGTCGTCGTCGACGACGACGGCGTCGGATCGGCCTGTATCGACTACCTCAAATCCCGGAACGCCGGTCGGGCCACTTTCCTCCCGATCACGGAGATGGACCGTCGAGGGCTCCCGTCGGAGCCCGCCCATCCGGGCGTCGTCGACTTCGCGCGCAACCTCGTCGACTACGACGACCGCTACGCGGGCGTCTTCTCGTACGTTCTCGGATCGACGCTCGTCGTCGAGGACATGGACACGGCACGGGATCTGATGGGCGACTACCGGATAGTGACCCTCGACGGCGACCTGGTCGAGAAAAGTGGCGCGATGACCGGCGGCTCCGGCGGCGGCTCCCGCTACTCCTTCACCAAGAGCGGGAAGGGGAAACTCGAGCGCCTCGCCGAGGAGATAGAGAGTCTAGAGGACGACCGCCGCCGTGTCCGCGAGGAGATCCGGGACGTGGAGTCCCGTCTGGACGACGCCCGCGACCGCAAGAGCGACGCGACCGACCGCGTGCGCGATCTCGAATCCGAGATCGAGGACGTGCAGGACGAGGTCGAGGCGGCGTCGACCGAGATCACGGCACTGGAGGCGGAACTCGACGACCTCCGGGCCGAACGTGACGAGGTGGACGCGGAGATGAGCGAACTGGAGGCGCAGATCACCGATCTCGACGCCGAAATCGAGGGTGTCGAGGACGAGATCGCGGAGCTGGAAGAGGAACTCGCGGACTCCCGGGTGCCCGAACTCACGGCGAAACAAGAGGAGATCGAGGACGAGATCGAGGCGCTTGAGGATCGGATGGACGACCTCGACGCCCGTCTCAACGAGCGACAGCTCGAAGTCGAGTACGCCGAGGAGTCCATCGACGATCTCGAATCGACCATCGAGGCGGCCCAGAACCGGAAGGCCGAAGCGGACGAGCGGATCGCGGAAGTCGAGGACGAGATCGCGGACCACGAGGCGACCCTCGAGGAGAAACGCGCCGCCATCGAGGACCTGGAAGCGGAACTCGCGGACCTCAAGGCGGAGCGTGAGGACCTCCAGTCGGAGCTACGCGAGGCGCGGTCGGAGCGCGACACCGCCCGTGAGCGCGTCTCCGAGGTGGAGGCGAAGATCGACGACCTCGAAGAGAAGATCGAGCGGCTGGAGTGGGAGGTCAGCGAACTCGAGGGCGAGGTCGGCGACTACGACCCCGAGGCGATCCCGGACCACGACGAGGTGGCTGAGAACGTCGAGCGCCTCGAATCGGAGATGCAGGAACTGGAGCCGGTCAACATGCTCGCCATCGACGAGTACGACGAGGTGGAGGCAGCCCTGGAGGATCTACAGGAGCGCCGCGACACGCTCGTCGACGAGCGCGACGCCATCGCGGAGCGGATCGAGGGGTACGAGGCACGGAAGAAGGAGACGTTCATGGCGGCGTTCGACGCCATCGACGCCCACTTCCAGGACATCTTCGAGCGGCTATCGGCGGGGACGGGCGAGTTGCATCTGGAGAACGAGGCCGACCCGTTCGAGGGTGGGCTGACGATGAAGGCCCAGCCGGGAGACAAGCCGATTCAGCGCCTCGACGCCATGAGCGGCGGCGAGAAGTCGTTGACGGCGCTCGCCTTCATCTTCGCCATCCAGCGCCACAACCCGGCGCCGTTTTACGCGCTGGACGAGGTGGACGCCTTCCTCGACGCCGCCAACGCGGAGCGGGTGGGCGAGATGGTCGACGACCTGGCCGGCGAGGCGCAGTTCGTCGTCGTCTCGCACCGGTCTGCACTCTTGGACCGCTCGGAGCGCGCCATCGGCGTCACCATGCAGGGCGACAACGTGAGCGCCGTGACGGGCATCCGGCTGGACGGCGAACCGGAGGTACCGGCCGATGACTGAGCACGATCACGTCCCCGACGACGTGAGCCTGCCGGGCACGGACGACGACGAGGTAGAGCCCGTCGAGGTGCTGGTTCAGTTGGCCGAGGACGGCGAGATCGACCCGTGGGACATCGACATCGTCGACGTGACCGACGCCTTCCTCGACCGCCTCGACGAGACGGACCTACGTACGTCGGGGCGGGCGCTGTTCTACGCGAGCGTCCTCCTGCGGATGAAAAGCGACGCCTTGCTCGACGACGGCCCGGACGAACCGGAGCCGGAGATGGAGCCCTGGGAGGTGGCGATGGAGGGCGGCGACCCCGACTTCGACGGACCGGACCCCATCGACGCGTTGGACGACGAACTCGACCGGCGGCTGGACCGAAAACACGCCCGTGGGTCGCCGGAGACGCTGGACGAACTCGTGCGCGAACTCCGCGAGGCGGAGCGCGACTCGTGGTGGAAGGAGTCCCGTTCTTACGACACCTCGCGGTCGCCACAGGGGTACGACCGCGGGACGCAGACCCTCGACTACCACGCCGCGGACGACTTCCGCGAGGGCGGCGAACCAACCGAGGACGACGTGACCGGCACGACTCACACCGAGAATATCGAGACGACCATCGACGCGGTGCGGGAGACGGTGCGCACCCACTACGACGCCGGCCGTGCCGAGGTGCTGTTCGCGGAGGTGCGCGGGGCGGGCGGCGCGCCGGTCGACACCTTCCTCGCCCTGCTCTTTCTGGCCCACCGCGGCGAGATCACGCTCCGGCAGGACGACCTGTTCGGCGACCTGTGGATTCGTGATCCGTCGGCGCCGACGGTCGGCGACGAAGCCGTGGCAGACTGAGGCTGTCTCGCGATTTGCGAGACGGCCGAGGAGACCACCGGATTCGAGGCGTTGGGCGACGAAGCCGTGGCAGACTGAGGCTGTCTCGCGATTTGCGAGACGATCGAGGAGACCACCGGATTCGAGGCGTTGGGCGACGAAGCCGTGGTCGATCGAAATGGCAACGCGTAAGCGGAACGGATCGAAACCGCCGACGACTCGATGCTTCCGACGCTCCAGTCGCGGCCGTTGCTCGCCGCTCTGGTCGCTCTCCTGTGGATCGCGCTGGTGCTCTACGGCTTCTCGGCGTGCTGGTGGCTCTTCGAGACGCTCGTTCTAGCGCGTGGCCGCGAGCGGTTCGACGACCCGGACGACTTCCGGTGGAGCCTCGACGACGTGCAGGTCCGCGTGCTCACCGTCGACGCCGAGGCGGTCGTGCAGGGGACGGTCGACGCCCTCCCCGACGCCGTGACCGACGTTCACGTGATCGCCGAACGCGACATCGACGTCGACGGGGCTGCCGTCCACGCCGTCCCGGAGGCGTTCGACTGCGAGGCGACGAACAAGGGTCGGGCACTGGAGTGGGCGCGGCGCAACGTCCCCTGTGACCGGGAGTACGTGCTGTATCTCGACGAGGACACGCTGGTCGCGGGGCTGACCGGGATGCCGGACGCCGATGTGGTGCAGTTCACGGAGAAACCACTCTTCACCGGCTCGCGGCTGACGTATCTCTGTGAACTGTTCCGGATCGGCTACCAGTTCGAACAGCTCGGCTTCCACCGGCTCCGGTATCCGCTGTACGCGTGGGGCGGCGGCGTGGCGATCCGGCATGACCTCGAAGATGCGATCTCCTGGGATGTGCAGACGATCACGGAGGATACGAACTTCGTCTGGCGGGCGGCACGGGAGCGGTCGATCAGCTATCGGCTGGTCGACGCCCGGTTCCGGAATCAGGCGCCGCCGTCGCTGTGGGCGATGCTCAAACAGCGACGGCGCTGGATATCCGGCACGATGCGTGACGGCGCGTCGCTCCCGCTTCGCTACCGCCCGCTCGCGTTCACGCGCGTCGTCGCGTGGGGGTTCTCGCCGTTCGTCCCCGTATTGGTCGTCGGAGCGTACGCCTTCCCGGGATCGGCGCCGACGCTCGACCTCTACGCCGCGATCTCGACGGCTCTGCTCGGCATCCTGTTCGTCTACACCCTGGCGGGACTGCTCGCCTACCGCAAACATCCGCTCCTGTGGCCGATCTTCCTGCTTCTGACGCCGCTTGCGGTCGTCCTGCACGCGCTCGGCGCGATGTGGGGGCTGGTTCGACCGGTCGAGACGTTCGAGGTGACGGAGAAGGTGCCGCCCGCCGCCGTCGAACGCGCCAACGCCAGCCTCGACGAGGGGTCGATCGCCAGCCACGACGGGACCGAGCGGCTCGCGCGGGAGTCGGCCGACGACTTCGAGTGGGCGCCCTTCGACGACTAGCGCGTCGGGACGTTGTCGGTGACGACCAGAACGATAACGAGGCCGAGTATCGCGAGCAGGACCACGGCGACCCGAACGTCGAGCAACAGGTTTGCGGCGGCGACGATACCGGTCTCGTGGGCGATTTCGATGGTTTCGCGCTTGGCGACTTCGTAGGGTGGGATGTGGACGGCCGCCAGAATCGCGACGACGACGACGAGCAGGTAGTCGAGACCGTCTCTCTGTCGCATCTTCGGACGCTCCGTCGCGGGGTGGCTTAAGCGTCGTGGCCCGATTATCAGCCGTGGTGGTGCCGCCCCTCACGCGGCCGGCCGCTCGTCCAGCAGGAGGCGCAGTCCGAAGCCGATCAGGACGCTCCCGCTCGCGTACTGTATCGCGCGACGGGCGCGCCCCGAGTCGAGCAGAACGTGCCGAATGCGGCCGGCGAAGCAAGCGACGCCGGCGAGATAGCAGAGGCTCAGCCCCGCGTACAGCAGGCCCAGCGTCGCCATCTGGACGGGCGCGTCCCCGCCGGCGGGAACGAACTGCGGGAAGAAGGCGAGGACGAACACCGCGACTTTCGGGTTAGTGACGTTGATCGTGACGGCCCGCCGGTACGAGGCGGCGAGCGAGCGAGACGCCGTATCCGCCGCGTCGAACGTCTCGTCGCTCCGGAGCAGTCGCACGCCGAGATAGCAGAGGTAGGCGGCGCCGACGTACTTGACGAGCGTGTAGGCGTGGGCGCTCGCGCGCAGGAGGGCCGACAGACCGGCGACGGCGGCGGCGGTGTGGCACAGCACGCCGGTCGCCGTCCCGAGGGCGGCGACGACGCCGGCGGCCCGGCCGTCGCCGAGGCTCCGCGTCACGGTGTACATCGTATCGGGGCCGGGCGCGAGGACGACGACGAGGGCGGCGGAGACGAAGGCGACGAGCGTCGTGGCGGTCAGCATGCGACTCGGGCTATCGTCGCGGCGTACGTAACCGTTCCCCTCATACGGATTATTGTAACTGTTTACTGGTGGGCCGCCGAGACGATCTGGCGGCCCACCGGTAACGACTTACAATAAACCGTATCAGACGACGACCCCCGACTCCAACACCGCGATGAGGACGGTCAGCACGGGCACGCTCAACAGCGTCGTCACGAGGACGGTCGTGCTGACGTACTCGGCGACGGAGAGGCCGCTGTCGCCGGCGGACTCGCCCCCGAACTCGACGACGAGAAGGAGCGGCGTGATGGCCGCGGGCGTCGCGCACTCCAGGACGAACGTGCGCCCGACGGTGGGGTTCTCGAAGCCGATCAGGAGGGCGATGCTGGCGCCGACGAGGGGGGCGACGCCCATCTTCAGGACGGTCGGAATGCCGACCTTCGAGAGCGCCGTCCCATAGTCGGTGTCGGCGAGTTGGATGCCGAGTATCAGGAGCATCAGCGGGATGGAGGCGTTGCCGACGAGTTGGAGTGTCGCCATCGCGGTGCTTCCTGCGGGCGGAACGAGGCCCAAATATCGGGTGAGGAGGGCGGCGGAGACGGCGTAGACGAGCGGAATCTTGAGTGCGCGCTTCATGCCGCCGAAGCCGCGGGTGCCGCCGCTGCGCTGAGCGACGTAGATACCGCCGGTGTAGAGCAGCACCGCCTGGACGGTCAGGTAGACGACGGCCGTACTCCGGCCTTCGGGGCCGAACGCGAACTCCGAGAGCGGGATGCCGTAGTTGCCGGCGTTGGGGAAGGCGCTCACGAGGACGAGCGCGCTCAGGATGGGTTCGTCCTGGCCGAGGAGGCGGCCCACTACCTCGGCGATGACGACCATCGTGATCAGGTACGTCGCGGTGGCGGCGCCGATGCGGACGAGCGTCGCGCCCCCGAACGACGCGGTGGCGATGCTGTGGAAGATGAGCGACGGGACGAGGACGTACACCGTGACGGTGTTGAGCGCGCCGATGTCGACGTCGCGGAAGCGACCCAGCGTGAACCCAACGCCGGCGAGGGTGATGATGGGAAGGATCGCCGTCGCAAAGATGGAGAGCAGAGAGGTCACGCCGACCCTCTCGGCGACGCTCCGCGGGGGCGGTCCGGTGGGGTGACGGTTCGGGACACGTCAGGCGAGTCGCCACGTGTCCGTCCCGGCGGGTTCGATCACGTCGCGGCGCTCCATCTCCACGAGGACTTCGTCGAGGCGGTCGGGCTGGGCAATCTCCATCTCGATACGCTGGATGTCGTGTTCGGCGGCGAGGCGCGTTCGGATCGCGTCCGGGTCGAACGTCTCCGTCTCCGCTCGCTCCATGACGCCCGCAATCAGGTCGATCATATCCTCGATGAAGTTCCAGGGGTAGACGATCCACGTCCACTCGTTGAGGCGTTCGCCGACGAAGTCGGGGTCGAACTCGCTGGTGTGGAGCAGTTGGAGCGTCGCCGTCCGCACTTCGTCGGCGTCGCGGTCGGTGACGTACTCGTAGGCGTGGTGGAGGGATTCGCCCGTATCGGCGATGTCGTCGACGATCAGCACGTCCTTTCCCTCGACGCTCCCCTCGGGCATCGGGTAGCGTACCTCGGGGTCGGCGCCTTTCGCCGCCGTGCCGACGTAGTGTTCCATCTTGAGGCTGGTGAGGTCGTCGAGGCCGAGGAAGTCACAGCAACACCGGCCGGCGAACCAGCCCCCACGGGCCAGCGCGACGATCACGTCGGGGTCGAACTCCGCGGCCCGCACCTCGTCGGCCACGTCCCGACAGAGCCCGTAGATGTACTCCCAGTTGGTGATCGTGCAGGTAAAATCGTCCGGGAGGTCGCTCATGGCCGCGATTCCGACGGCCGGCGGGTAAGGGTTTACGGGTTCGGTCGCGGCGCGCCATCGGGCACCACGTCTATAGGCGCGCTTCCCGTTCGACGCCGTATGACCGATTCGGAGACACGACGCACGCTCCTCGTGGACGCGTTCGCGGACGAACCGCTCGCGGGCAACGCCGCGGGCCTCGTCCCCGACGCCGACGGCCTCGACGCCGACCGGATGCGGGCCATCGCCCGCGAACTCAACGCCAGCGAGACGGCGTTTCTCACCCCCGACGCCGACGACGACGTGGACCGTCGCATTCGCTATTTCACGCCCGAACAGGAGGTGGATCTGTGCGGCCACGCGACCATCGCCAGCCTCGTCCACCTCCACGATGCGGGCGCCCTCGACGCGGGCGAGGGGCGACTGCGGACGAACGCGGGCGTCGTCGACGTCGAGGTGACCGACGACGGCGTCGCGTGGATGGGGACCGGCGAGCCGTCGGTCGAGGTGGTCGACCTCGACTACGAACGCGCGGGCGAGGCGCTGGGAATCGACCCCGCGGCGATGCGGGACGTGGGCGCGGACCTCCCCGCGGCCGTCGCGACGGTCGGATTACCCTTCCTGATCGTTCCCGTGAACTTCCTCGAACGGCTGGGGGGTGCGGAGCCGGAGATGGCCGCGGTCGAGGCGCTCGCGGCCGAGTACGGCGCTACCGGCGTCTACGCGTTCACGTTCGACGCGCTGGACGCGGACTCGACGCTCCACGCCCGGATGTGGGCGCCGGGTGCAGGTGTGCCGGAGGATCCCGTCACGGGGACGGCCAGCGGTGCCTGTGGGGCGTACCTTCACACCGTCGACGCCTTCGACGATCCGCCCGGAGAGATGCGGTTCGAGCAGGGTCACTTCGTCGACCGGCCGGGGTTGGTTCGGGTCGAAGTCGAGGGCAATGACGTGCGCGTCGGGGGTCGGGCGGTCACCGCGCTCGACGGGTCGCTCGCCGTCCCACCGGCCGACGACGACGACATTCTGGAGGCCTGAGACCCCGCGTTACGCCGTCGCACATCTCGCCGTAGTTGCGCGCTTCGAAACCTTCTTTATGACTCTGGCGGGATTCGTGCGTACGAAATGGCTGTAGCTTGGCTGGAGGACGTACGTTCTGCCGATCTGGGGACGGTCGGTGGTAAGGCGGCTTCGCTCGGCGAACTCACGGGGGCGGGACTGCCCGTCCCGCCGGGATTCGTCGTGACGGCCGGCACCTACCGAACGTTCATCGAGGAGGCAGGCATCGACGAGGAACTGTTCTCGGCGGTCGACGTGGACTCCGAGGACTCCGCGGCGCTCGAAGCGGCCCACGAGCGCGCCCACGAACTCATCGTCGAGACGGAGGTACCCGAGAACGTACGTGAGGAAATCATCGAGGCGTACCGGTCGATGGGCGACGGGGAGACGTTCGTCGCCGTCCGTTCCTCGGCGACCGCGGAGGACCTGCCGGACGCCTCCTTCGCCGGGCAACAGGAGACGTTCCTCAACGTCACCGAGGAGAACCTGGTGGACCGCGTCCAGGAGTGCTGGGCGTCGCTGTTCTCCCAGCGAGCGATCTACTACCGCAACCAGCAGGGCTTCCCGCACGACGAGGTGGACATCGCCGTCGTCGTTCAGACGATGGTCGACGCCGAGAAAAGCGGCGTGATGTTCACGAGTCACCCCTCGACCGGCGACCCGCGCATCATCATCGAGGCGGCGTGGGGGCTGGGCGAGGCCGTCGTCTCCGGCGCCGTCTCCCCCGACAACTACGTCGTCGACCGCACGACTGGCGAGGTCGAACAGGAGACTGTCGCGACGAAGAAGGTGATGCACGTCAAGGACGACGAGACGGGCGAAACCGTCGAGCGTGCGGTGCCCGAGGACAAGCGGGACCAACGCGTGCTCGAACAGGCGGAGATCGACCGCCTGATCGAACTCGGGCGGAAAGTCGAAGATCACTACGGCGACCCACAGGACGTGGAGTGGGCCGTCGCGGGCGGCGAGGTGTACATGCTCCAGTCCCGTCCGATCACGACCATCGACGACGGGGCGAGTGAGAGCGAGGGAAGCGAGGAGAGCGACGACGGGGACAACGAGTACCTCCTCTCCGGGCTCGGCGCGAGTCCGGGGGCCGCCTCCGGCGAGGTCCGCATCGTCACGAAACTCGACCACCTCGATCAGGTGAGCCAGGGCGACGTGATCGTCACCGAGATGACGATGCCCGACATGGTGCCCGCGATGAAGCGCGCGGCCGCCATCGTCACCGACGAAGGTGGGATGACCTCCCACGCGGCCATCATCTCCCGCGAACTCGGCGTGCCCGCCGTCGTCGGCACCGGCGGCGCGACGCACACGCTGGAGAACGGACAGGTCGTCACCGTCGACGGCGAGATGGGAGCGGTCCGCGAGGGTCGCATCGACGTCGACGAACCCGCCGCCAGTCCCGGCACCGACGACGACGCACCGGTCGGCGCGAAACCCAAACCCATCACCGCAACCCAGGTGAAGGTGAACGTCTCCATCCCCGACGCGGCCGAGCGTGCCGCCACCACCGGCGCCGACGGCGTCGGCCTCCTCCGCCTCGAACACCTCGTCCTCTCGTTAGGGAAGACGCCGGAGCGATTCATCGCGGACGAGGGCACCGAGGCGTACGTCCAGGAACTCATGGACGGCATCCGGCAGGTGGCCGAGGAGTTCTACCCCCGGCCCGTTCGTGCCCGCACTCTCGACGCCCCGACCGACGAGTTCCGCCAGTTGGAGGGCGGCGACGAGGAGCCGAACGAACACAACCCGATGCTCGGCTACCGCGGCATCCGTCGCAGCCTCGACCGGCCGGACGTGTTCGAACACGAACTCGAGGCGTTTAGGCGTCTCTACGAGCAGGGGTACGAGAACCTCGAAATCATGTTCCCGCTCGTCACCGACGGGTCGGACGTCGCCGCGGCCCGCGAACACATGGAAGCGGTCGGCATCGACCCCGAGAAGCGCGAGTGGGGTGTCATGATCGAGACGCCGGCCAGCGCGTTCGGCGTCGAGGACATCATCGACGAGGGGGTCGACTTCGTCTCCTTCGGGACGAACGACCTCACGCAGTACGTCCTCGCCGTCGACCGCAACAACGAGCACGTCTCGGATCGGTTCGACGAACTCCAC
>Ga0207757_100304_pt1 | contig 35933 bp, 38 predicted proteins | sample A23P3SouthBayCA_2_FD_187752 | JGI IMG/M metagenome (GOLD analysis project Ga0207757, IMG submission 187752) | Aerobic enrichment media microbial communities from Eden Landing Ponds, California, USA - A23 P3 (2) (SPAdes) | ecosystem: Environmental > Aquatic > Marine > Unclassified | place...
GGCGTTAACCGAGATGTTCCTTTCCGAACTCCGTGAGAAACATCTCGTCGACGATGCGATCTTTCTCGTCGACGGCGCACCGTGGTTGCAGGCGGCCTGTCACCGCCTAGGACTCCGATTCCAGCACGTTACACGTGGGAATCGGAATGCCGTCGAAAATGCCTTTCGAGAACTAAAACGACGACCACACTAGTTCTCAAATACGTTTAGTCACGTCGAACCGAGTACCGCTGAAAATTGGTTACAAGCGTTCGCCTTCGCATGGAACCAGCTAATCTGAACACTACCGCCGTGACGCTGTCCCAATGAAAGCCACTCGTCCCCTTACTAGCATCACGCTCCGGATCCCTACTCGGCAATCGCCGATCGATCATGGATTGGCCCGTTTCTCTCTCTGAGCCGATCTCCTGGCCGGTCGTTGTGAACAGCGAGCACTTCGCTGACGAGACTCAGTGCAATCTGGCCCGGTTCGCCACCACCGAGGTCGAGACCGACTGGTGTCGAGATGCGCTCAAGTTGTGACTCCGTCAGCGTCGTACCCTCTTCGGACAGATCCTCACGCATCTCTCGGAAACGTTCTCGAGGTCCCATGAGACCGACGTACGGGACGGACGATTCCGTGAGTAGAGTCTCGAGGGCGAGGCGGTCGTCGATGAAGTTGTGAGACATCAAGATAGCATAGGTTCGGTCGTCAGTGTACTCAGCGATGTCAGTTGGATGGGTAACCACGACGTCGTGGGCGAACGGAAAGTCCTCGGTCGTCGACTGGGAACCTCGTGCCGACGCGACCAGAACCTCGAAGCTGGCCTCGTGTCCGACACGTGAGACAGGGTGCACATCGTTTTGGGTCCCGAAGAGGAGCAGTCGAGGCGTCGGCTCGATAGAGTCAATGCAGACCGAAATAGACCCGTTACTAGTCGAAACCTCAATCGAGCCGGTTTGACCCGTTCCGCGGAGTTTCGATGCCGACTGTGGGATACTGGAACGGAGCTCTGTCGTAAATCTCTGATGATTTGGCCCTGGTAGCGGCTCTCCGTCGTGATCGAGTACCATCCGATCGCCGACAGAGATCTCGGGATCAGTGGACTCAACGACAGTGACGATGGTCACGGAATCGCGTGCATCAATTGCCGTTAGTGCAGGCTCGAGTGACTGGTCCACAGGTTCTAGGAGGATATCGATGACTCCATTACAGCCGAGACCGAGTCCCCATTCCTCGGAGTCCATGAGATCGAAGGTCTTAGTTCGAGGACTACCCGTATCGAGTACGTCGAGTGCCATGTCGACGACGGTGTCTTCGAGACAACCAGCAGTAACCGCGCCGAGACTCTCGGTCTCTGGAGAGATCAACATCTTCGCGCCGGGACGACGATATGCGGATCCCTCGACTTCAACTATCGTTGCAAGCACTGCGGGCTCGTCTTCCGCCAGCCGACTCCGTAACTCACGGTAAAGGGTCGTTTCGGACACACTCCACGGGTCACTTCGCTGCGGACTCGACATACACGGGTATTAGCCTGAAAGGTATATTTATCTGGCTCTCTGCCCCCTGGTATCATCCGCAGTTACGGTATCAGTTACGCATGGATACGATGATTAGTGTACTGGCTTCTCAAACAATAGACATCCATCTACCCCGTCAGTATTCCTCAGTCAGTGATCGTGGGCGGTTAGATGCTGGATTGCTCGCTTCATCTCGTTCTTCACCCGAGGTATCCTTCATCAACACCCATTCCAGGTTTCGCGAACATTTGAACGGGTTGCGTCGCGAGAGCCACGTGTGAGCAGACGCGGACAGATACGTCTGTTTCTGCACAACTTCCGCCCAAGTATGCGTCAGTGGGAGTTCCGTCGCAGTACTGGATCGCTGTTCACTGGCGTCGTCGGTAACCTCCTCTTTCTGTTCTCAGACGGTGTCGTCACGATACTGGTCGGCGGATTGCTAGTCAGTATCGGACTAAGCTGGCCCGGAGTTCTTAGCTCTCGATTCATGGACCACCTTTCTGCCGACGAACGTGGCACCGGCTTCGAACTCATTCGAACGCTCTGTTAGGTACAAATTGGTTCCTCGACATCGAAGCCTAACTTCACTACCGGAAGGAGAGCTGTCGCCCTCGTCAGTCGCAGTTCCGCTACTCTGTACATCTAAATATAGCTGTCCGAACGAAACTACTCCTCTGACTCTGTCGACGGTCCGTGGAGAAGGGCTCGTGACATCACTTCGGCGGCATCCTCTATCGTTTCCTTTGGTGTCGCCTCGTCGGGGTTATGACTGATTCCATCGATGCTAGGAACGAATAGCATTCCCGTTGGAATTCCCGCGTGTTGGAGATTCATCGCGTCGTGACCGCCACCACTCGGCATGCGGCGGTGAGTGATATCACTGTCTGAGGCGATGTCCTCCAGTATCGATGATATACCATCATCGAGATCGACCGGCTCCGATCGATCCACCTGTTCAATGTCGACCGATAGCTCTCTCTCGTCGACGATCGTTCTAATACGCTCGAGTACGGTCTCCTCGAAGGAATCCCGGAACGACTCGTCGTTGCTCCGTATATCGATCGGGAATGAAGCCTTACCACAGACCTTGTTGATCGCACCCTCGTACGTCGTGAACTCGCCGACCGTTGCGACGAGATCACCCTCTTCTGCAGCATCGACCGCGAGTGACTCGATTTCAACGACAGCTTTCGCGGCTCCAGAGAGGGCATCCCGTCGTAGGCCCATCGGTGTTGCTCCTGAGTGGTCGTAATCTCCTCGAACTGTTACGCGATATCTGACGGGTGCTCGTATCCCAGTGACGATCCCGAGGTTGGTCTCCTCTCTGTCAAGTACTCGTCCCTGTTCGATGTGGAGTTCGAGGAAAGCCGCGACTCGATTGAGGTCGATAGTGGGCTCCGACAGGTTGTTCGGTTGAAACCCTTGCTGTTGCATTGCCTGCCATAGCGGGATGTTGCTCTGGTCTGTAGCAGAGAAGTCTTCGACCGTGAGCCGACCGAGTGCGCCACGGCTGCCTAGTGCCCACTGGCCGAAGCGAGAGGACTCTTCTGCTCGAAATATTACTAACGTCGGCGGGACAGGTGGGTCACCAGCCGCATAGGCGGTTTCAATCGCTTCGAGGGCGGTAACGACGCCGAGTGTCCCGTCGAGTCGTCCTCCGTTAAATACTGAATCGAGATGGCTTCCTATAAAGAAGGACTCGGCGGCATCGGGTTCTTTCGTGGCGAATACGTTCCCGATAGAATCAGTTTGTACATCAAATGCGTCCGGGAGCTCATCACATAGGTAGTTGATAGCCTCCGTCTCTTCCTCACTGTAGGCGAGTCTTGTAACACCCCCACCGTCAGTTGAACCGATGTCCCAGATGTCGTCGAGACGTCGCTGTATCCGATCAATCTTAATTTGCGGTTGACTCATCATGGTTACAGCACGAGTCCGTACGGACTCCTGGCATAGTTACTGTGTATAAATCAACGAAGAAATAGGTTATTATATTCCATTGACACTAGTGGCGGTCCGATCCGACAGTCGTTCTTCAGAACGCAGATTTTCCGGAGAATGGAATCATCCACGGAGCCTTCTGATCCTTCTGGCCGATAGTCGTTTCGCCTCCCCTTTAGCAGAAAATTTTTTTTGAGTTCGCTCTATTTACATGCCAATGTCCGAGATACCAGAGCTAATTAAGGAGATCGGTGCGATCAAGAAAGGCAAATTCAAACTCACAGACGGATCGCTCACAGATTATTACATCGACAAATACGTTTTCGAGACGGAACCGCGTGTTCTTGATGTCATCGCCGATGAACTCGCCGACCGGATCGATCAAGAGAGCGTCGACGTAATCGTCGGACCTGCGCTAGGTGCCGTCCCTCTTGTAACTGCCGTCTCACTCCGAACCGGTATCTCGAGTGCGTACATGCGGACTGGAGAAAAACACTACGGAACGCAGGCACGCGTCGAAGGCACGATTGAGAGTGGCGACAACGTCGCTATCATCGAAGATGTAACGACTACTGGCGGGACTATTCTTAAAACAGCGTCCCTCGTGGAGGACCTCGATGCAACCGTGACGAACATGATAGTAGTCGTCGACCGTAACGCCGAAGCCGTCGAAAACATCCGGAGTAAGGGACACGAGCTAGAATATCTCAGCCGCGTCGACGAAGATTTAGACATCGATGAGGTCTAATACGCCCTCCCTCTACAGCATCGCCTCATTGTGACGAGCGTACTATTCTGTGACATCAGTCACAGATTCCCTGACCATTAAATACATGCGTGTGCGAATACCAGCCATGTCTTCGGCAGACCTCAGTGTCAGCGGTGGACGTATTTTATTGAACGGCGAATTACGATCGTTGACGCTCGGCATCACAGATGGTACTGTTAGTCATTTAGTCGAAGACGATACCGATTTGGCTGCGGAAGAGACGCTCGCTCTTGACGGTGAAGTGGTCCTTCCTGGTCTCGTCGATGGGCACGTTCACTTCCGTGAACCAGGGTACACCGAAAAGGAAGGCATCGAATCAGGAACGGCAGCGGCCGCTGCTGGCGGTGTGACGACGATTGTTGAGATGCCGAACACGATACCGCCGGTCCTCGATACGGAACGGCTCGAAGAGAAAGAAAAATTGTTTGCCGAGAAATCACGGATCGATTTCGCATTATTTGGGGCAATTACCGACGAGAACGTCGGTACCGGAGACATTTCTGCACTCGCTGAGGCCGGCGTTACCGCGTTCAAGACGTTCATGGCGACGAGTTTCGGGCCACTGTTGATGGATGACAAGGGCGAACTATTCGAGGCGTTCGAAGAAGTCGCAGCGACGGGTCTTCCATTGTATATCCACGCTGAAGACGAGGAGTATCTCGATCTGTTTCGGGAGCGAGCGCGGGACGAACACGGAACTGACATCGCAGCGTTTTTCTCCTCCCGTCCACCGATCGCAGAGACTACCGCTGTCTCCGATGTACTCGACATCGTTGACGAAACTGGGACCGAGACCGTGATCGCACATACGACGACGGCCAAGGCCCTCGACCGCGTCGCTACGGCGCGTGAGGATGGTCTCCCGGTTCACGCCGAGGTGACACCGTATCATCTTGTCTTCGACGAAGCGGCGTTACGGCAGATCGGTACTCGTGGTCTCGGAACGCCGCCAGCTAGGGATGCTGCGAACCGGGAAGCACTCTGGGAGCGATTACGAGCGGACGAAGTCCACCTTGTCGGGAGTGACCACGCACCACATCTCTTGGAAGAGAAGAACCGGGCTCCACTTGAGGCTGCGCCTGGAATGCCCCAACTCGAGACCGCCCTGCCATCGTTGCTTGACGCTGTCGCCAGCGGAAAACTCACATTTGGAGAGATCGGTAAGCTGTACGCCGAGCGTCCGGCTCGCTTACACGGACTTTATCCGAGGAAGGGGTCACTTCAGATCGGTGCTGACGCTGACTTCGTCGTCGTCCGACCCGATGAAAAGTGGTCTGTCGATGCGGATGCCTTCGAGTCGTCTGGTTCTTATTCCCCGTTCGACGGAAAGACGCTTAGAGGGAACATCTACCGAACGTATCAGCGGGGTAAACTCATTGCCGAGGAAATGAACACACTTGTTCAGCCAGGACAGGGTAGGCAGCTAACTCCGGAGTGAATTCCACTCACACCATTCGCCGAGAGCGAACAGACGAGGAATGGTCGTCGGCAAGAGAATTGTGGACACTGCTGGCGCTGTTCACCGGTAAGCGGAACGATTGGTCGCTTTGCGTTTTCAGCAGTATACGACTTGGAGGGTGATTCGTGACCTACAACGCTCGCATCCCGATGTCTTACCTCTTCCCAAGTTGCAGCAATTAGTCGTGCGCACCGCAGGCTTCCGGATGATAGCGTTGAGAGAGTCGCTCATCTCAATAGCGGCCTTCGTTTGAGAACTGGTTTGTTCGACGTTTTAATTCTCGAAAGACACGTTCGACGCTGTTCCGATTACCATGTTTTTCGTATCTGTCATCGAGGCCGTGTCGGTGGAGTGCTGCTTGCAACCACGATGTAGAATCGACGAGAAAGAGCGCATCGTCGACGAGATGTTTCTCGCGAAGTTCGGAAAAACGTCTCGGTAATCGCTTGATTTCTCGTCGTAGAGAGCTTCACGTGTAGCAAGCGGTTCGCCTCGAGATCGACCGCAGCATACAGCCAGAACCGTTCGTCATTGAGCTAGATCACGGTTTCGTCAATCGCAACGTGATCTGTGGACTGTAACTCAGCCTTCTGAACCAGGTTGTGAAGAGTGGATCGACAATGCTCGACACCAAATTTATCAAGTATCAATATAGTATTAGATTTTTATAGGATAGTGAAATAGAGTCGAATACCGAACCGCATCGCGAACTCGGGTGTCGCCTCTCGCGCCACAAATCCTAACTCGAAGCGGTCGCTATCACCGTTGGGGCGTGTGATTTCGGGCATGAGCCACTCAGAAATCACACCGTCTCTTTGATCCTTATCTGAACACCGCCCTACGACGACCTCAAAGGATTTCAGAGGGGGATTCTTCTACTTCGCGTTCGCGTGTCTGCTGTACTCGATCTGGCGAGCCGTCGGTTTACTCGTACAGGTCGAATTGACTACGAGTACCAGCATTCGCCGATCGTGACGGCAGACAATACACTCACGGTCTTGAAGAAGGAGATGGGGACCGGATAGATAACCGCTTAGGCCGGGCGAATGCCTGTTTTTCGAGTGGCAACACTAAGTCGAGTCTCGATAATCGTATTTTCGTTTTATCGACTGATCTGCATATCTCTCTGGGTTAGATAGCAAATGTCTTTGCCGCGGGAAGGTTTGATAATAAACTAGCCATGCACGCGTGTTCCGACCTGGACCAGCAACAGAGCTGGAGACAAACTCGAATGGGCACCGAGAAAAGCGTTCTCTGTACCCCACTGGTCGAATAATGGTTGCTTCCCAATCCGTCCTCGATTCATCGACGGTACTGCTCGTCGGAAGGGACGACTGGCTGACGCAATTCGCTGCGACGCTTGAGACTCGGAGCGAAGCAACGGTGCAGACAGTCGAAGGCAAGGTGGAAGCGCTTGAACTCGTTCGAGAGCGGACCACTGACTGCCTCATTAGCGAATATACACTCGAAGACGCGACCGGACTCGAACTTCTCAGAGAGATCCGGACTGAAACCACAACGCTTCCCGTAATACTCTGTACCGCCGCCGGGGGCGAAACCATCGCTAGCGAGGCAATCGGAGCCGATGTCACCGATTACATCGCGCTCACCGACCCGGCGGAACAGATGACCGACGAACTCGTCGTGCGAGTTGAGCGGGCGATCCGAACCGCACAACGGGCGAACACGCAACGGGAGCGGGCTAGACAGTTCGACGCCATATTCAACGATTCACGGACCGCCACGTGGGTACTTGATCCGGATGGTACACTTGCACGTGTGAATGAGACAGCCCGGGAGATGGTCGAAGCAGACCTCGAAACGATCGTTGGTGAACCCTTCTGGACGCTTCCGTGGTGGACAACCCCCGATTCAACAAGCACGGACGTACAACAGGTCGTTGAGAAAGCACTCGATGGGAAATTCGGCAACGTGGTCGTTACTCAGCCGCCACACATCGAGGATCCACGCGTCACCGATCTCTCCGTGCGCCCGGTCGAGAACGAACGCGGTGACATCGTCTCGATCGTCGTCGAAGGTGTTGACGTTACCGAGCGCGTCGACCTGGAACGCAACCTGCGTCAATCAGAGGAGCTCCATCGGGTCACGCTCAACAACATGACCGACACCGTCCTCATCACGGACGAAGTCGGCGAGTACACCTACGTCTGTCCCAATGTCCACTTCATCTTCGGCTACACGGCCGAGGAAATTCACGAGCAAGGGACGATCGACGAGCTCCTCGGGACCGATCTCTTCGACCAGGAGGAGCTCACAGAGAGCGGCGTCCTCAAGAACATTGAGACGACCGCAACGGACAAGGCGGGTCGTGAGCACACGCTCCTGGTCAATGTTCGTGAAGTCTCGATTCAAGACGGGACGCACCTTTTCAGCTGTCGGGATATTACGAAACGCAAGCAACGCGAGGAGGCGCTCGCGACCCTCCAAGAGACCGCCCGTGATTTCCTGTACGCAGAAACACATCAGGAAATCGCCCAGCATATCGTCGACGACACACCCGGAGTACTCAATCTGGATGCGAGTGCGGTCTATCTCTTCGATGCTGACACCAATGACCTTCGACCCGCGGCCCGTTCGGCGACGATGAGGGAACTCAATGGACCGCTCCCCGCCGTTCACGCTGACGGTGAAACGCTGCCGAGTTATAGTTTCGTTGAGGACGAATCGCTGTTCTTCGACGACGTTCACGAGGCAGACCGGCTCGAAAATCGAGCGGCTGATCTTCGTAGTGCAATCTACATACCACTCGGTAACCACGGCGTGTTTGTCACTGGCTCAGACCAGGTTGGCGTCTTCGACGACGTGACCCGGGAGCTAGCCGATCTGCTCGCTGCAACCGCTGAAGCTGCCCTCGACCGCGTTACGCGAGAGTCCCAACTTCGCGAACAGGATCGTACACTCCAGCAGCAAAACGAACAGCTCACCGCCCTGAACCGTATCAATGAGACGATTCGAGAGATTGACCAGGCGATCGTACAAGCCAAAACGCGAGAAGAGGTTGATCATACAGTCTGTGAGCTGTTGACCGCCGATGATCGGTTCAGATTCGCCTGGATAGGGACGGTTGACCCGGCGACCGACACCATCGAGCCACGGGCCTGGGCAGGCTCCGAACAGGGGTATCTGGATAGTCAGTCGTTTGCTGTCGACGAGTTGAATGCAGAGCCAGTCGCACAAACCGCGGCCACTGGCGACGTGACGATGGTGACAAACGTCGCTGCCGGGCTCCGTGACGAACCGTGGCGTAAAGACGCGCTTGCTCGCGATTACCTCTCTGTACTGAGTATTCCTCTCGTGTACAATGAGTTCACACACGGGGTATTGACGGTCTACGCACCGACTCAGGATGCGTTTGACGACACGACGAAGACCGTCTTGGCTGAACTCGGTGAAACCATCGCATCTGCTCTCAGTGCGATCGAGCGCAAGAATGCGCTACTCACGACATCGATGACGCGTATCGAGTTCACCATCGATGATCCAGCATTTGTCCTCTCACGACTCGCGCGGGACGCAGGATGTACTCTCGCGTATCAGGGTGGAGTCCAGCAATCCACGGAAGGGAGTTACGTGTTCGTTACTGTCGAAGATTCAACTCTAGAGGACGTCGTAGAAGCCGCCTCGCAGCTTGTTGCTATCGATGATGTCCAGACGATCAGTACCGCGGACGAAGGTGGAGTTCTGCGACTGCGGCTTACGCAACCGTTTCTCGCCTTGGAACTGGCCGATCATGGTGCCGTGTTCCGCGAAGCGACGGCTAATCCGACCACGACGACGCTCGTCATTGATATCCCGGACAGTATCGATGTCCGCACGATCACGCACCTCGTCCGCGAGACGTTCTCTACTGTCGAACTCCGCACCAAACAGACGCTCGATCAGACTGCTGCGCACGATCTCTACTCGAGGTTCCTCGACAAGCTAACCGAGCGACAGCTTGAGGTGATCCAGACGGCCTACTACAGCGGGTACTTCGAGTCACCACGCGAGAGCACCGGTGAAAACGTTGCAGCGACATTGGGGATCTCTCCACCTGCCTTCTATACGCATGCTCGGACCGTCCAGCGCAAACTGTTTGCAACGCTCTTCGAAGAGAACAACCTCCCCATCGCCGCTTCTGCGACAACGGTTAAATAACAAACCACGAATTCTGAAAGTGGTTTGTTAATCAACATGCGAATATTCCCTTATACACTTATTACTCATGGACAGAGTGCTCCGGTCTGAGTGCTGGCACTCGTGAATTAGTAATGAATGATGCGGATACTAAACCAGACGAAGAAACCCCGTACGAGTGCTTCGAGTGTGGAAAGATCATCATCGCAGAAACCAGCCCCAGCCAGTGTCCCGACTGTAGTGGACCGATGCGAAACCGTCGCATACCACTCGAATGACCATGGCCTCCCAAGCTGATAGCACCCGCGACGAATCTGCAGACCCGGTGGTAGAATCATCCGAATCAGCGCTCGAAACGGCTCGTCGGCAACTTCAGCATGCCGCCGATCTCCTCGACATCGACCCAAACATTGTCGAGCGTCTCAAGTATCCAAAGAAGGTTCACGAAGTCACCGTCCCCATCGAACGTGATGATGGAACGGTAGAGGTTTTCACCGGCTATCGTGCTCAACACGACAGTGTTCGCGGCCCGTACAAGGGCGGACTGCGGTATCATCCGGAGGTCACTAGAGATGAGTGTGTCGGCCTCGGGATGTGGATGACCTGGAAATGTGCGGTAATGGATCTCCCCTTCGGCGGGGCCAAGGGCGGCGTCGCTGTGAACCCAAAGGAGTTGAGCGAAAACGAGGAAGAACGCCTCACACGCCGCTTCGCTGAGGAAATCCGTGGTGCCATCGGTCCGACTGTAGATATCCCAGCCCCCGACATGGGTACAAATCCCCAGACGATGGCATGGCTGATGGACGCCTATTCGATGCAGGAAGGCGAAACAGTCCCTGGAGTTGTTACAGGAAAACCCTCCGTTATTGGAGGAAGTAAGGGTCGGGGCGAGGCACCTGGGCGGAGTGTCGCCATCATCGCCCGGGAAGCAATCGAGTATTACGGAACAGATATCGAAGAGACAACCGTCGCTATCCAAGGATACGGGAGCGTCGGGTCAAATGCTGCCCGAGTACTCGACGATTGGGGTGCGAATGTGGTGGCCGTCAGCGACGTGAATGGTGGGGTTTACGATACAAATGGCCTCGACACCTACTCGATTCTGTCTCATCACGAGGAACCAGAAGCCGTAATGGGTCACGACGCGCCGGAAACAGTAACAAACTCGGAATTACTCCAACTCGATGTCGACGTCCTCATTCCGGCTGCACTTGGCAACGTCCTGACATCCAAGAACGCCGACGATGTGAGGGCAGACCTCATTGTGGAAGGTGCAAATGGTCCGACAACGAGTGCGGCCGATCGCATTTTTGCAGAGCGAGAGATCCCAGTGATACCGGACATTCTCGCTAACGCTGGCGGTGTCACGGTAAGTTACTTCGAGTGGCTCCAAGACATCAATCGGCGAGCGTGGTCGCTCGAGCGAGTCCACGATGAACTCGAAGAGGAGATGCTGACGGCTTGGAATGTAGTCGAAGGGGAGTTCAATGATCGTGACGTGACGTGGCGGGATGCAGCCTATATTGTTGCACTCTCGCGAATCGGTGAGGCTCACGAAGCTCGGGGGCTTTGGCCATAGCGATGGAGTCTCTCCTCACTGAGCGCGCCCGAGAGCCAGGCACTCCGATCGAATGTGGGGCGTTACGACTGTTCCGGCTGTCATCTATTGGAGCCGTGGCTGTTGTTTCAGGATTCATCAGCTATCTTGTTCTCGGTATTGTATTTCACTGGTTGGGTTTTTATAGCCCTGAATTCACGGTGATGAGTTTTGCTGATCCCGTTTTTACCATATTGGGGTTCCTTACAGGAATAGTTATGTGTGTAATGTCAGGATCTCTGGCGATAACCACCCGTCTTCTCGTACAAAATGATTATAGGGCGAATTTCGTCGTACTAATGAGCTTGATCGCGTTTGGATTCGGCGCTGCAGTGCTCCGAGTGACTGCCGGTCCGACTCTAGCGTGTCTCACTGAACTACGTGGACTGTAGCGAACTTATTGGCTGAACCCGCTTACGACGAACAGTGGGTGCACGAGTGTTCCTTCCACCTCAAGATTGATATATTCCGTGTCATAATGAATTCCCGGACGTCAAGTCCCCGTGAAAAATATCAAAAGCGCCAATTATTATTCAGAGGTCGTCATAGGAAGCGTCACACCTGAGTACGCAGGGGGAGAAGCACACAGATATTCTAGCGAACTGTCAAAAAGTTCGAACACGGTGAATTACTATTTGATGGAGAAATCTCAAGAGGGGGACTACCCTTGTAACTCAATGAGGACACAGTGTTATCGGTTCTACTGCTTGAATGCACCAGCAACAAGGAGAGGAAAGACTAGCGTTGCTTCTGCCTCAATCTGTATGTAATTTTTCTGCTCCTGTTTGATTTTCCCCCATGAGACTGCCTCGTTGGGGGGCGCTCCAGAAAGTGATCCGTCTCCTTCCATGCCGGTCGAGATATAGACGACGTAATCCGCCCCGCCGCGGAAGAGATTCGCCATGATCGCGTGGTGTTTCGGGACACCGCCGCCGACGGCGATGAGACCGGTCGTGTCGGCCAACAGCCCGTCCTCGATGAGCGAGTCGTAGTCGTCTATAATCTCGATGCCCACATCCTTGTCGTAGCCCTGCCGGTAGTAGTAGAGGAAGTTCCCGACTTCGGCGTCCGTCAGCGCCGGGCAGTACACCGGGACGTCGTTGTCCGCCGCCTGCTTCAGCACCGAGTCCTCGTCGTCGAGCGTCTCGCCCAACTCCCGGGCGAACGCGGTCGGCGTCCGGACCTTCTCCTCCGTGAAGAAATCCTCGAAGAAGTCGTAGAGATATTCCTCCAGCCAGACGTACCGGTCGGAGGGGACGTAGAGATTGCCGAGTCGGTTGATTTCCTGTTCGCGGACGCCGCCTCATCGGCATCCCACTCGCCCATCTTGAACGGTTTCGCGGTCTTGATGACGTCCTCGGTCAGCGAGCCCGAGGTCGTGATGACCACGTCGACGTACCCCTCCCGGACGAGGTAGGCGACGGTCTCTCGCAGGCTCGAGGAAATGATGTTCGAGGTGAACGTGAGGTAGATTGTGGCATCAGCCCCTTGCATCTGCTTGGCGATATCGATGGCCTCTGCAAGTTGCGTCGCCTGAAATCCCGTTGTTCCATACGCCTCAAGCATCTCCTGGAAGTCGAATTCGCCGCGGAAGTCATAGCCTCGTACATCTGGCGTGGCCAACTCTTCGTCACTTCCGGGAACAACGTGTTCGTGAGAATCGTCAGCCATATCATCAGTCAGCAGTGTAGTAGTTTGCATCGTTCGCGTTCGGTCGTCGATTCTCGGCACACACAAGTTCCGCATCGGCTAACTGGCCGGTATGTTCCAGCCAACGGTGGCTGTCCTCCGGCCTGATGATAACCGCATTGTTGATGCGGTCGAGTATCTCCAGTCACTCGATGTATCACCGATCCCAGACCCGATGCTGACAATCGACTCAACCGGTCAGGTTCCAAAGCACGCGGATTACTGTATCTTCACGAGCGAGACTGGCGTCGATATATCTGCGACAGCGGGATGGGAACAACGGGAAACCACCGTTTGTGCTGTCGGGGATCAGACTGCGACCGCGTTACGCAGCCGGGGATATTCGGTCGCTGTCGTTCCGTCGACGTTCACGTCCGCAGGAGTCGTTGACGAGCTATCCACTGACGTTGACAGGCAAACCGTTGAACTCGCACGGAGTGCACACGGCAGCGACGAACTGGTTGAGGGACTGGAAGCAGCGGGTGCGATCGTCCACGAAACGCACTTGTATCGCTTGCAACGACCGGAGACGGCCGGTCGGTCGGTCTCATTCGCGGTAGACGGTGAGCTGGACGGGATACTGTTCACGTCGCCAAAAACGGTTGAGCACTTCTTTCAGATCGCTACTGAATGCGACGCTGTCACTGCACTACACCGCGGGTTAGAGGAGACAGTTGTCGGTGCAATCGGGGTACCGACAGAGCGGACGGTCCACAATAACGGTGTTACTGTCGACGTCAAGCCGGACACTGTTGATTTCACCCGGCTTGCTGAAGTCACCGTGAACCAAATTCGAGGGTCTCAACGGTGAATTCGCTCTTCCTCTAATCAGTCAGGTCGTCACGAAAGGCCTTACAAACGTCTCACCATGAACCAACCTGCGCCGATGATGAGGGCACCAGAGCCCGAAATCAACAGCGTCCGTCGGTAGCCGATCACCGTTGCAGCCCCGACACTGAGCGGCGGGCCGATGGTCGTACCGAGTCTAAGAACACTCGTCCGAATACTCATAATACTCCCCCGAAATTCGTCCGGTGCACGCTCGTTGAGTGCCGTATCCGTAATCGGCTCTGCGAGCCCCTGGCCGAGACCGAACAGGAGGAGTGCTCCAGCGACCACGTAGATAGAGTCTGTAATGGCTACAACGGCGAGTCCGATCCCGTAACTCACGAACCCGAGTGCGATTGATTGGAAACTCGTGAGTACTCGAAGCACTCGGTCACCCTGCAATGCGGTCATTCCCATTGAGACCGCAGGCAATCCCACGAGAAGGCCAATACCCGCCGATGAGAGCTGATATTCGTTGGCGAGCAGGAACGGAACAGCAGTGAGCTGTGCGCCGTAGAGGATGACGAATATCCCGAAGATCGCGAGATAAAGAATAACGAAAGGAGTCATCGAAGTCGGTCCAGTAAGGAACTTGCGAATGCTTGAATTCGAATTGATCCCGTCCCGATTGGGCTCTTCCAGCAGAGTTATCCCGGGGATCGCAACGAGCAGGGCGAGGAGGAAGCATGCAAATGGAGCCGACCAAGCGAATGTTGCAAGTGCTCCACCGAGCAGCGGATATCCGGCGGCACCAACTGCGAGAATCGCCGCATTAGTTCCGATCAACACGCGTCGCTGTTCACCAGTGAAGAGATCGCCAAGAAGTGTGACCGTGAGCATCACGATTGCACTACTCGCCGCACCTTGGATCGCTCGAAGAACGAGAATCAGCGTGAAATCGGAAATGATGATAATGGCGCCCCCACTGAGTCCGAAGACGATGAGTGCCGGGATTAGAATCGGTTTCCGACCGATTCGGTCGGCCAGCAGTCCGATGGGAAGTGTGAGAAATATCCCGGGAAGCGTGAACGCGGATAGCAAGAGACTGGCCTGGGACTCCGAGATATTCCACGCCTCCTGCACCGCTGGGAGTGCAGGGCTGATGAGTGAGACGCCCATGACAGCGACGAGCGTACTTGCAAAGATCACTGCTGCCGCCGGTGAGTTCCATAGTGTTCGTATCCATTTCATTCGTTCTACTCGTATCTCGGCAATTGTCCTGTGTAAGTCATCCGCTATTTAGTGGTTCCACTGACTCTGGAGGGTGAGAGGCCTCACAGATTATTCGATGTTGAGGGAAGTCTACCCTGCCGACTTCGACCGTTGATCTCAGCTCGATGCATTTCGACTCGTCGAATCTCACCACATCAGTTATCACTACCGGTACTGTCCGATGGCTGTCTTGGCTTAGTGCAATAAAATGCGTATCACCGCTGGTGGCCACTGAGATCTCGAATACGGTCTGGCCAGGTGGGATATCAACTCCCAACCAGCGCTAGACTGTTGATCTGCCCTACGTCCCCCGCCGAAGTTGCACTGTCAGAGTAGTACGCTGAGGACGAGTTACCCCGGCACGTGCGCTCTCTCACCTATCTCGTGAGTGTGTGTGGCGATTTTCGAGCGAGATTTCAGCACGGATCGTGGGTCGGTCGTTCTCAGCGTCGATCAGTTCGCTAATGGTGGATACGTGTACTGTATTAGATTTGGGGAGAGGTTCGATCATGCTGTGAATCAGTGAGCGTTGCTGAGAATGTGACTTAGCAGCATAACTTGCCTGTCTGAGTAGTGGCGGTTGACTACAATCGAGCGGAGACACTCGTCTACAGATCCGATAGAGTATTCAGCGAATCACTCCGAACTATTTGGAGCGTGTGTATGCCCGACACTTCCTTCGACAATTTCGACCATGACTCGCATATGCGAACGGCCTTCGACCTCGCTCGAGAGGCTGCCGCCCGAGGCGACCGCCCCTTCGGCTCCGTACTCGTGCGCGACGACGAAGTCGTCATGACCGACTCGAACCACGAGGTCACGGAGAATGACATCCGGCGACATCCCGAACTTCATCTCGCGTACCGTGCGTGCCGGGAGTACGACCCCGATGAACGCGCCGAGATAGTGATGTACACGAGTACGGAACCGTGCCCAATGTGTGCCGGTGGGATAGCTACTGCTGGGTTCGGCCGGGTCGTGTATAGTGTCGGGAGCGACGAAATAGCAGCGTTCACCGGTACCGATCCTACAGTCCGTTCGGCGGAAATCCTCGATGGCGTAAGCGACGTTCTCGGACCGGTGCTGAACGGTGAGGGACGGCGGATTCACGAGGAGTTCGGCTGGTGATCGATAAGTAGCGCTCGATGGGTGGAGGAGCCGTCAGTGGCCACCCGAGACGAGTTGGAGCCCGACAATTCCGAAGATGATGACGGAGATGAAGGCGAGACGAGCGCCCGTCGCTGGCTCATCGAACAAGACGACCCCCAGTGTCGCAGTGCCAACGGCCCCGATACCAGTCCACACCGCATAGGCAGTCCCAATCGGCAGGTCTTGGACTGCTCGCGCGAGCAAAATCATACTAATGATGAGCGCAGTAACTGTGCCCGCCGTCGGAATCGGTTCCGAGAGTCCGTCAGAATACTCCAAACCGATTGCCCAGGCGATCTCAAACAGGCCAGCGACGACGAGTAGAATCCACGACATTCTTTCTAATGTTTGCTCACAAGTCGGACTATAGATTTCGATACAGTTAGATGGGTAAACGTTTACGTCCTGACGCTACGGACCAGCCGTTGACCATCGTCAAGATCTCGACACGCTGATTTTGTCAGCTCTATCGCGGTCTTGTATGAATGGTTCCGACACCCCTCGTACTAACTCGAGTCCTCGCATGCGCTACCTGTGTGAAGCGTACCTACTTAGGATAGCCGTCCGAACCAATCTCGGCGAGTCCGACCTCGTCTAGGCGTTCGAGAACCTCGATCTGTTTCTCATTGACTGCGACCCGCGACGGCGAGGCCGTCAGCGGGTCGCGCTGGGTTTCAGACAGCGTGTACACCCAGTTCCAGACCGCGCCGCGAGAACGATCGACCCCCAGCAGGTCTAAGATGGCAACCGTCCCCCTGATCGACAGCCCCGCCGCGTGGAGACGTCCCCCAAACCACCGGACGAGTGTCGGGGTGCGCTCGTTCTCCCCAACGTCTTTACTGTCCTCATATAACGTCTCGCTGAGGAGGTCTGCGAGTTGCATAGGCACTTCTCACTACGACCACCTCACTACGTGGCGGACTTAGCGGCTGCGCGACGCCGTCCGAACACTCGACCTCAAAGGTCAATACCACGGGACGACAGTCGATCAGCCTGCTGATCCAGAACTTTACAAGCGAATCATCGAGGGCTTTCCCGAGGCACTCATCGAAGACCCGGAAATCAACGAGGAAACGCGACCACTGTTCGGAGGTGAGGAAGCCCGTGTGACGTGGGATTACCTGATTCGAGGTGTCGAGACAGTCGAAAAACGCCAGTGAGAACCGGAGTGGCTCAACATCAAGCCATCCCGATTCGGCTCGGTCCAGTCGCTCTTCGACACAATCGATTACTGCCGAGAGCATGACATCCAGATGTTTGGGGGTGGACAGTTCGAGCTCGGTGTCGGACGCGAGCACAGCCATGCGGTTGCCTCGTTATTCTATCCAAACGCACCGAACGACGTGGCTCCGAAGGCATACAACGACCCCGATCCGAGCGGCGATCTCCCGCCGAGTCCGATCGCGCCGCCAACGGTTTCTCAGAGTCTCTCTTGGCAGTAGGGAGTACAAACGACGAATCTTGTTCGACGAGAGAATATCTAGCTTTTCGGCTCTGATCGATTCCCTGATTGATGGAACGCGACCGCCAAATGACTCATGCGTACATGGTCGGCATAGATCTCCGAAACGACCTGCGTGAGGGGGTTACTCTCCGTGATGCGATACGGAGGGTTGATGGTCCATTCGAAACTCTTCGGGATAGCTACCCCAAATGGCATCCGGTACCGTACTCGTTCGAGGGGATGCTCAGGCTCTTCTATCACCGCGAAATCACGGGTTGGAGCTACCGTAACCTGGCAGAGTATCCGGAGCTAGCGGAAACGTTCGGGCTTGAACGCATCCCTGACGAGTCGGTGCTTTCCAGAGCCTGGCGAGAGCGCTTCGACGCCGCTGTACGCGAGTTCGTCACGACGGGTGCTCACTACGTCGTCAAGGAGATCCACGATCTGGACCTGAGTGTACCGCTGGCCCGACCCACAGCAGAAAACGTTCTAAATATAGGCATCAGAAACGACACATTCCGATCTGTAGTGAGCAGATATTTCGATTTGAATTACTCAAGATCAATTCCTTTCGAAGAGTTGTATGGCTCCCTCTGATTCGCTATCAAATCCTCCGGGGCCACGCAACGGGTGTCATGCCGGTTTGATCCACTAGCAAATGCTATCTGTAAGTGGCCAGCATTATATACGGTAGATTCTCACCTACAGGTGATACATGAGCGGTGACCCTCCAATCGACACCGGTGGACTCGCCAAGTCCGCCACGGTAATCGGTCTCGTTGTCCTTCTTCTCGTCTCGGCCGTCGGCGGAGTGATGGCATTCGAAGGCGTCAACGAAGGGAATGTAAAGGTCGTCAAGAACCAGGGTGCGGTCACGGGCAAGATTCTCGAACCCGGCTGGCACTTCATCACCCCCATCGTCCAAGGGACGGTCAGCATCCCGACTCGTCCCCAGACCTACACGATGAGTCATCAGAGCGGCGAGGGCGACAACGCGAATCAGGACGATTCAGTTCGCGTCCTCACACAAGATGGCCTACACGTCGACGTCGACGTGACCGTCCGCTACCGCGTCACACCTCGTGACGCGCCGCGGTTCCACGAGGAGTATCGCGACCTTCCGACCGCAGAGACACGCCTCATCCGCCCGACTGTTCGCTCAGTGCTGCGGACCGAAGGCGGGAACATCGACGTGACTGACATCTACACGGGTGAGGGACAGACCCGCCTGAAGCTCGCTGTCGAGGAGGCGCTCAAGACGGAGACCGAAGGTAGCGGCATCGTCATCGAGAGCGTCCAGATCCGGAACGTCCGACTCCCCGCCGAGTACGCCAAGTCCATCGAGCAGAAGAAGGTCAAACAGCAGAAGATCGAGGAGGCCGAATACGAGATCCAGGTTGCCGAGAAGAACAAAGAGCGCCAGGTGATCGAAGCCGAGGCCGAGGCCGAACAGATTCGCATCAAGGGCGAGGCACTCCGCCAGAACCCCGAGGTTCTCGACCTCCGCTACATTGAGGCGCTACGAGAGAACGACAACACCATCTACGTCCCGGCGGAGGGCGGCGTCACCCTCACGCGTGACGTAACCGACGACGCCACACCCACGAACGAGAACGACACGACCAGGAACGAGAGCACGGGCTGACTCCGGTCCGAGACGGGAGTTTCCAGATGCGACGATACGCCAAATTCGCCACCGTCGTCGCCGTCGCCTTCGCACTGTTGGGAGCGATGGCTCGTGTCTCGGGCTTCCTCCTGCTTCCGTTAGCGATTGGGCTGCTTCTCGGGCTCGGATACGTGGCTGTCCAGATCATGACCGGTTCGCCATCACCCTACCCACGGATCGCGTCAGGTACGTTCGAACGGACCGAGTCCAGATCAGTCCAACTCTCCGAGACGACTCCCTGTGAGTCCTGCACTAATTGGGAGGGTCCGGGAGAATGTCGCACCACCCATAGGGAACTCGTGTTCCTCGGTGTCCCACTCGTGCGCTTGTCGACGACGCAGACTGTCCTCTGTGAGGTGTGCGCCGATCCGCTCGCGGCCACAGAAGACCAAGAGCGGGACGCTATCGACCGCGAACTTGAACGCAGTCCGTGACATTTCTGAATGCCTCTCCGCCGAATCACCGGGTTAGTTCGGCTCTCTACAACCAATCCAGTCTGTGAGAAATACGGCCTTGTTGAACCCCTCAATCGATGTCAGGTTCCAGAAGCCGTGTTGCATACAGAGCGCGAATCGGTCAATAATTTATATTCACGGTTGAAGGTTTGAGTATGGTCAGTCCTTCCATCCGTTTTGTCCTTTGTCTCATTATCGGCCTCTTCACGGGAAGTACTCTTGGAATACTGTTCGCTCCAGATCCAACAGGAATTATCGCATTCGGTCTTGCAGTGGTGTGTACTGCAGGTCTTACCGGCTATCTTTACCGAAGCAACTGGCTACGTGCCTAGCTGATTGACACATCCTCTGGATTCCGCACGCAGATTTTGTTAGGTACTGAGGGTTTCAACGAACCCAGAAATACTTATCAGAGTCCTGAACAGTGATGCCCCGACTGCACTGAGTGCGGCCATACTGAGGGTTGTCGGGAGACTGAATCCGAGAAGGGACACAATCAGAAGGACGACAAATTCTGCAGACCGATCTCCACTTCGTTCTGATCAGTCAGCAGGTACGAGGACTTCTCCACCGACTTAACCAACAAAACTATGCAGTCGCGGGTCGTGTTGGTTAACACGAGAGCAGCCGATGTCCTACGACCCCCCGACCCCACCGGCGAACCTCCCGACGGAGATCGTCAACACGCTCAACAGGTCGGATCCGGAACGGCTCCGAGATGTTGCTACGTACGCTGAAGCGCTCGCCGAGCACAAGGAACGTGAGGCCCGCCTCGAGGAATCGGCAGATCGAGAAGAGGTCGAAGACCGACCAGGCGATCTCCCGGACGACGTCCCTGCCAAGGCGACGATCACGATCAAGGAGATCAACGATAATCGCTACTACTACTGGCAGTGGCGGGAAGGAGAGAAGGTCAAGTCAGAATATAAAGCGCCAGTCAACCCCGACGAGTAAGCCCACGACCGTCGTCATCTCGCAGAACCACATCCCTTCGAAGAAGTCGTCTATCTGTGCGTTGACAACGGATTTGACGAGATCTCGTTGTTCACGCCGAGCAATATCGTCGGATAGATCAATGAGTTTCATTGGTGATTCTGGACTGCACCCGTTTGTCAAAGGTCGAATGTCGATAAATCAGCCGGTACAGGGTGTAATTCGATAGCGTCGACAGCGAGAGGACGAACTCGAACGCCGACGAGCCGAGGAAGAAGTCGATGAGGAGGAACTCGAGGAGCTGGACGAGCGCGAGATTTCAACGGATCCAGAGGATTACGAAGATGTGCCGGCCTCCACGAGAGTGACCTCAGTGTAGCCTCGCACAGACACACCGGGTTTCCGGTGAATCAAGAGTGCTCGCATACCGATTACCGGTAGAGAGTTGAACAGAGAAGTCAGAACAATCAGGCTATTTTGGAGAAGAATCTGGGTTTGAGACGAAAGAGAAGACGACAAGAGTCCGCAAAAGAAGCGAATCTGGTGACGACCTGGAACTGCACACACACCGAGTTTCCGGAGAAACAAGACGGTCGTGGATAGCAGTGACCAGAGCGTGAGACGAATAACGACGTCAGCCACGGCACGAATGTCGTGGACACACATCGATAGAGGAGTGCTAATCCAATCGCAACATATCGATAGAGGAGTGTGTGAAAGCAAAGCGACCTGGAGAACACATCGATAGCGGTGCGTGTTATGCGAAGCAGACGAAAGTTGATCGAGTTCGAAACGTATCGATACGAGCGACGATATGCCGTCAGTCAGCGAGCCAGTTTGGAGGAGCCGTCAATCCAAAATCGTCGATTTCCACCGATAGAGTCGATATTGAGTTTGAATACATATCGATAGAGGTGTGTGACGTGCGTCTGACGCAAGCAGGTTCCGTGAACTCAACACTCGAGGTAACTATCAAAATGTGACGCGGTAACACCCGCCTGATACACATCGATAGAGGGGTGTCCCCTTCGTAGTCGATTGAACAACGGTCCGCGCTCAGGTTTCGTTTCGAATCTGTGCTTTCACGACCGATTCGACTTCCTCCGGTGAGACCATGTCGATTCGGGAGTCTTCGCGAAGCGTCTCGAGAATTGTCTCGGGACGTTCGCCGAACTGGAACTCGAGGAACATTCCGGAACTGGGGCCATGGCTGCGGCGTTCGAAGTCGACCAGTGAGTACGTCGTCAATTCCTTCATTTTGTTGACGTACGTTTCCTGATGGTACTGATCGGCGTCGATCGAGTCGGTGAGGAACTGATACACGCGATAGCCGGTCGTGCTGCGAGCCGTGCCATTATTCGTCTCCGCAGCGACAGCGGCAGTCGCGTAGAGGCAGAGTTTCTTCTGTGTACTGATGCCACGAACCACTTCGAGAACACGATTTTTCTCGACTTTGTCTTGAGCTGCACGCACGTGCTCTTCGCGAACGCGCTCATCGCCTTCACGTTCGGCGAGTTCGCCGGCGACACGCATCAGATCGATCGCTTTTCGCGCATCACCGTGAGTTTGAGCGGCAAACGCCGCTGCGAGTGGGATCACGTCGCCGTCTAGGACATCGTCGTGGAACGCATCCTGCCGTCGACGGAGAATCGATTGGAGTTGATTCGCATCGTAGTCGTCGAAGTGGACGTCCTCGGGAGTGAACGAACTCAACGCACGGCTTCCGACGGACTCCATCATACGGGCGTCGTTCGAAATGGCAACGACAGAGATGTACGCGGTTAGTTCGTCATTGGCTCCGGCCCGGGACAGTTGGTAGAGCAGTCGCGAAAACGCCGGGTCCTGTTTATCACGGCGACCCACCAACATATCGAGTTCGTCGAGGACGAACACGACGGAATCGAAGTTCTCGTTGACGATGCGATAGAGTTCGTCCCATTTCTCCTTGGTTGCGACGCCGTGTTTCGGAACGTCGATGTCGACACCTGCTTCATCCGCGGCTTGGCTCGCTAGTTCGTAAACAGCAACACCTAGTGTGTCGAGATCTTGGCAGTTGACCTCAATCGTCCCGAATTGAATATCCCGTGTTTTGCAGATCCGGCTGATGTTGTGGCAAACGGCCTTCGTAATAAGCGACTTTCCCGTCCCCGACGGCCCGTAGAGAAAGAGATTCGGCGGGCGGTTATCGCCGAGCGCCACACGAAGCATCTTCGTCACTTCCTGGAGCTGTTCGTCGCGGCCGACGATCCGATCCTCTTCGACTACGTAATTCGGGTCGAGGAGTGAACGGTCACGGATCAACCCTTCTTGCTCGTCAAATTCGAGCAACATGTCCTCGATCGACTGCGACGTATCCGCGTCGGATTCCGTGGTCGATGAGGGGGCGGAATCCCGTTCGGAATCTGAGGAACTCGACGCGAGGTCGATCTGCGTCGTCTCGTCATCCGTGGACGAGTCGTCCCCCCTCGCCTCGAGATCAGATGAAGAATTCTCGGAATCCTCGGCACCCATACCGGGAACCATACAGTCCGACGACAAAAATCTTCCCCACCCCTATCGAAGTGTGATCTGGGGAATCAGTCGATCGTTCCTAGAAATATCGCGGCTTCGACTGGAAATTGTCGATGACAACGAAAACGGCTGACGAAGTGTTCTACGAAGTTGGTGGGAACCACGGAACAGACACACCCCTCTATCGATGTGTTCACGACCTCGAGAGGGTGGGAGGTAAGAAGACCCCGCCGAGGCAAGCACGAGACCAGATACACACGATTCCCCAGAAATCACGGAGGACAGCACCACAAACGCCGTCAACGAGAACCCGGCTTCGCCTTCTTCTTCTAGCTTTCTAGACTAGCCACTCACACACCCCTCTATCGATGTGTTCGATGTGTTTGGTCCAGCCGTGATTCTGTCCGTCTCTCTCGTCAGAAGTCGGGGTGTGTGAGTGGCATCGTGTTCTGTCGATATTCCGTTCTACGACCCTTGTGATGGCGGTTTTCTCGTCAGTGATCGCATGACCATCCTCGAAAACTTCTATCTCACCCTGTCAGCATAGAGGTCGAACACATCGATAGAGGGGTGTCTGTCTTCTCGACGACTGGAGGAAAACGCTCCGGCGTGTCACTCATACCACTATCCTCGACGGAACACGTCTCAGCGTTCCGACTTCTATCGAATTGGCTACGTCGATTACGGGATGTCACCGACTCCGCGTTGACGCTCGCGCTTGAGGAGGGCAGTCCGCGCTACCGCATCAGTTGAACACTGACTGATTTCACGAACGACGCTGGGAGGCGGGCTTTCTGATTGATGATGTCCAGAGCGGTGGTCAGATCGAACACATCGATAGAGGGGTGTGTTTGGGTTGATTGCGGAGGTTACCCCACAAAACAGATATTCAGTTCTGTGGGGGTAACTAAGGTCGGCGTCTATCAAAAATTGGTCTCTGTGAACACCGAAAGCTTCGTCGCTCGTGTCTCCGCCAGGTCCCGACGAATCTTCGACCGATCCCAGCCCATCGGCGACAGTACACTTTCGACAGCTCTGACGAGTTGCGTCTCGTAGTACGACACATCGTACGACTCGACTTCGTCAGCGCGCCGGCGTCGCTCTCGCACTGTGGGACGAACGCCACCCAGGCGTAGTGCGCTTCGTGTTCGAGCCGAATCTCGACGCATTCCGTTATCTCCGTCGCGAGCGCCTTGAGGTCCTTGCGATCATCGTCGTTGATGTCGGGGTCTGGGGTCACCCAGATGGGGTCGACGATGCCGTGGACGACCACGGGTACGTTCGACTCGTGGACGGAACTGATGACGCGCCGCCGGTGCCGGCGGTCGGTGGACCGAATCCGGGCGATGCGTTCTCGATCGAGAAGACCGCCGTCCACGAGTACGCTGACCGACAGTCCCGTCCACAGGAGCAGGCGGAGTCGAAACGGCTCCTCTACGTTGCGTGTACACGAACACGGGATTACCTCCTTCTCTGCGGCACACGACATCGATGCCGACGAGTCCGGTGCAATCGAACTCGGCGAGCCTGCTGCCTTTGACGATGTAGACCGGTGGCGCGACTGGTTACAGCCAGCCCTCCTCAATGGCGCACTCGTCGCCGAGGCGATTCGGGATGGACAGGCCCGTGTCGAGATGGATGGGGCTAGTTATACCGTTCGCAGGCCGCCGCGCCCAGTAGACTGGCACACCGAAGACGACGCTGTTGATTCAGCACCGGAGATATCGATTCCGCCACCGTCGTCGCTAGCGCCGGCGAAACGGATCGCGGCCACGACGCTCGTGAATGCGGTGGCAGACGCGTCTACAGACGGTCACAGTTACTCTCAACGTGAGGAGTTGGCGGGCCTGAGCCCTACGACGTTCGGGACGGTTGTCCACCGGATCAATGAACTCCGACCGCCGAGAGACGAGTGGCCCACCCTGATTCACCGTTTGAGTCGGATGACCGGTGAGGAGCCGACAGAAGCAGACCTCCGTGAAGCTGTCAACCACGCTGCTGATGCAGTCGAATTTGTGGACCACATCGAATCCGGTGCCCAGCTTCAGGAGGTTCACGACGAGTACTCTGTTGTCGCCCGAATCGAAGAGTCGCGGATTGTCGGTGATATCGACCGGCTGCTCGTTATGCCGGATGCCTTCCACATTATCGACTACAAGACCAACGATCTCTCAGCTACAACCTCGGATGAGCTTGCGGACCACTATCGACCGCAGATGCTCGCGTACGCTCTAGCACTCCTCCAACGCGACCGGACTCGTGACGTACGAGCCTCACTCCGGTTTACTGACAAAGGGGTAGAGGAACGGTTCAATTGGGATTCGGAACAGATGACAGAAATCGAATCTGAACTACGCTTGATGGTGGATTTGGTAGATTAAGATTCCTCCTCGACAATATGCTCACTTCGAGATTGCTTTGGAGGGCCCACGAGTGATGATTACGAAACGAATAGAATGAATAAAACGAATGGTGTGATAGGAACGAATAAATTCCATTCAACGAGCGAAACGAACAGTTGGTTTTAATATCGTAGTAATCCATTCACCGAGTGAAATGCCCTCACCGAACGCACCGAACTAAACGAATGAAACGAATAGAACGAATGAAACGAACACAACAAGAGAAACGAAGGCAATGACTGATACCAATACCGCACGAATCACGGTGGCGAATCAGAAGGGAGGCGCGGGGAAGACAACCGACGTCATTCATACTGGCGGCGCACTCTCCGCCCGAGGCCACGAGGTCCTCCTAGTCGATATCGACTACCACGGGGGGCTCACCTGCTCGCTTGGCTACAACGATCTGTACTACGACACCGACCGCACTACGCTGTTCGACGTCCTCGATTTCGACCAGATGGAGTCGGTGAACGACATTATCGTCAAGCACGAGGAGTTCGACATCCTCCCCGCGAGCGAGAAGCTTGCGAACAACAAGAACATCCAGACGCTGCTTGAGGCGCCGAAGAGTCGTGAGCGGTTGGAGATGACTCTCGACGAACTCGACAAGAGCTACGACTACATCATCGTCGACACGCCGCCATCCCTGAACGTCCTCACGGATAACGCCCTCGTCGCGACCGGCAACGTCGTCATCCCTGTCATTCCCGAGAAGCTCAACGCCAACAGCCTCCAGATTTTCGCCAAGCAGCTGAGCTCCCTCGAACAGGCGTACGGAGACATCAATCGGCTCGCGATTGTTTGTAACCGTGTCGAGCAGAACTCCGAACACCGCGACACCATCGAAGAGATCAAATCGGCCTACTCACTCCCCGTGTTCGAGATTCCGAAGCGGACCGACCTCTCCCAGTCAATTGGCAAAGGGGTGTCTGTCTTCGGCTTCGGCAAGGAGAATCAGCGCGTCGAAGACGCACGCGAACTGTTCAACGAGATCGCCGACCTGTCCGACGAGACGTTTGAAAAGACCGCGCCTGAGGAGGTGGAAGCATGACCGACGGTTGGGGAGATGCTTCCGGTATCGAGGGCAACTACGAAGAGGAGGACGATGAGGCAGATTCCAGCGAAACGGCTGAGGTAAGTGAAACGATGGAAACCAGTTCATCGACCAAAACGACCGAATCGACTTCAACGAGTGAAACGAACAAAACGAGCAAAACGAAGACGAACATCAAGGACGAATGGAACGGGCGGACGATCTACATTCCCGACGATGTCCTTGACGAGATGGAGGATACTTACCTCGAGTCCCAGCTAAAGCTCCGAAAGGCGGACCAGAACGAGTTCAAGAAGAACCGCCACTTCTACCCACTACTCGTCCAGTTCGGTGTTGAGGCGCTCTCTGATGCGGATGCTGAGGAAATCCAGGTTCGGCTTTCGGAATTTGGCGAGGAGTGACGCCGCGTAGAACGAGGTCTGACACAAGTTGAGACTGGCCGTCTCAATACATCGGTTCTCGAACTGCTTCGTGGCTATGGACGAATCATTTCTCTCATTCCTTTCGCGACTTTCACTTCTAACACTCTTTACAGTAGACAGCGTATCTCTGTTCAACGATGTCTATCGACCGAGACACTTTCGAGAACACGAGCGAAGATGAACTCGAAGAACTCTCCGTCCCCGATCACGTCCTCGGGTTTCTCGCTGCCAACGAGGATCGGGCGTTCAAAGCCAGCAAAATAGCGTCCCAGATCGGTGTCGACGAAGGCGCAGTCAGCACCGCTCTCTCACGGTTGAAAGACCGCGGCCTCGTCGACCACAAGGCGACGTCTTGGGCGATAACGGACGACACCGAGCGACTCGAAGGATACAGCGGCTACGAGCGAGCGACTGCCCTGTTCAACGAACAACTCGGCAAGGAGAATAAGGACTCCTGGCGCGAGCACGCTCCCGGTGAGCCACATCCGAGCGTGGAGAACAAGCGGTGACTGACGACGAAGCCAGACCGATTTTCGAGAGAAGCGACGTCATCTACGGTGCTGACCCGTTCAAAAGTGAAGATGACGCTCGGCCTTGGCTCATTCTCTCGAACCACGAGGGACGGCCATTTCACGGCGAGCAGTACATCGCGCTGACCCTGACATCGAAATCGTGGATGGACGGGCTCATCGAACTTCCTGAGGAGAGTTGGCTTCATGGCGGGACGCCAGACGAGAGCCGGATCGTCCCTTGGGGCGTGCAATCGATCGGCCACGAGGACATCGATTTCTGGCAGGGCCGTCTGGCAGATAATCTCGTCGATGGTACGACTACTGCATTCGTCGACGAACTACGGTAGCCACTTCCGAGCACTCACACTTCTACGCGGCAGGGCTTCTCCTGACCGGAGTCTCAACTTCCACATATCGGCAGTAGTTGAGACTGGCTCTCTCAATGCATACGGTCTTCCACTCCTTGTGGTCGAGCCTGGCGGTGCCATCGCATCATCTGCCATCAGACAGATGGCTGTCCGAGAGCGAACCCGGACAGGTGGTCCTCGCAACAGCCCGTCGGGGCGCACTGGTGACGTGGGGCCACCTCGGATACAGTCGGACCCCAGCCTGTCGACCCCGGACGCTCCTCCGAGTGGTCCGCTCCGGGGGCCCAGTCTTGAAACACGCCGCCGCATCCCTCCGTGGAGGGCGGCGACTCCCCGTTCGCCCAGCGGCTGGAACTCACGGCTGCTCACGCAGCCCACGTTTCAATATCTGTGGGCCGACTACCACCGCGAGCGCAGCAATACCGAGGGCTACCAGCCGCATCGTGCCCTCGAGCACGGTGAGTGCGAGCGCCACGATGACCGCTGCCTGTACGAGAGGGATACCGTAGTATACGATCGGGCTCATCACACACGGACCACCGGTCTGAGGCGGGGTAGATCGACCGGCGCGTTACAGTACCCGAAACACCGACCCGTGTATTATGAGTAGCCGTGGCGCTTTTGACGACGAGTATGCACCGATGGAACGGTACGCACGGACCGAACGGGCCGGACTCGTATCGACAGCGCTTGCCGAACACGCGGCGTCGGTGCGTGGACTGGCTGCCATGGGCCGCCGCGTCGGGAGTCGTTTACCTCCTGTCGAAACGACATACTGATGCGCCGAATTAACCACCTCGAGAACTGAAGAGTTGCACACATTGACCACCGACAGAGTGAACGCATCGTGGCGGTGGGCCGCCGTGCTTGCCGTCCACCCGGTTCTGACAACTGGAGTACTGGCCGGCGCGCTCCTGTTCGGCCTCACCAGCACCGCAACGACAGCCTTCGACCTACCGAAGTTTATTCCGTTGTTTCCCGGAGGGCTGATGCTTGTGTTCCTCGGATTAGCCTACCTCTACACACCCATCTACGTTGTGGGACTGGCGCTGGATCGACGACGTGTGCGAGCGACCGACGCGGCCTGGGTCCCATCGAGACTGGTCCTGCTTGGAGGTGGTACCCAGATCGCATACTTCGCTGTCCCAATAGTACAGGCCTACGGGGGTGAGACGTTCGAGGAACTGGTGTTCGGGTCGGTCGAACTCGCGGCACTCCTGTGTACTGGGGTCGTGACGGTCCGATATCTGGCGGTCCGCGACAGCAACCTACCCGGGGCCCCGGCACTGGTCTCATTGTGGTCCGGTGTGTGGTTCCGTATCGCTCAAGGGTGGCGTTTTTTCTCTTGAATTGGTCGGTACCTGCTAAACAGATTGTGCGGAGTACAGAAGAAATCGTCAGCACCGAGACTGTGTTATTTCCTCCACGCACATGCTGGATCAACCGATTGAATACGGCTGCTCTCTGTCTCGGTACCAATCAATTATCGGTACAACGAGACGAGTGAACTTCCCAGCAAGATTACCCCGACAGTAATTAGTGCTCTACCTGTGGTGACTGGTTAAGTATCGTACTACTGACCGCCGTCGTCACGATGCCGATCATAACAAGCAGAAGCTTCCGAGTACTCACACCGCAGGTGTTCACACCGGTGTCCGAGGAATGTTGCTCGCTGTTCCGTCAGTGGTTAGAACAGGTGACAACCGAATAAGTGCCCAATCGATATGTCCATTTGGCTGGGTACAGAAGTATGGAACATGTTTGTGGGACGTTTTCTTGTATTTATATCGCTGTTTGGGGAAGCTGTACCGACTGTTGATAGATTTTTGCCTAAGCTGTTGGCTGGAACCGTAGCGGCTTGGGCAGCATTGTACGCGACGACCAGCGGGGTCAAAGCGATAAAAGATTGGTGGGGTATAGTAGCCACGGATTCAATGCCAATCGATGAAGCTATCGGTACCCGTGAATTAGTTCAAATCCAGGGTCGCGTTCGTCCAGCCCAGCCTGACGATACCTTTGTATCACCGATACTAGGTGAGGAGTGTGTCGCCTATGAGTACGATATCCGCAAGGTAGTACAGGATAGCGGTCGAAGACGTATTGACTCTACCACTAAGTGTAAGTCATTCATAATTTCTGATGGAGTCACCGATATTCTTGTTGATCCCGACAAAGAGAGCTTGTCGCTGAATACTACGACGAAAACACCCAGTACAAAAAAGGCAATCGAAGAGAAAATTGCTGACGAACGGCTGGAGGTGGAACCATCAGTATACACATCTGTCTTGGGCGACATCACGAAACCCATCGAGGTGAGTGAAGGAACGATCGGCGTTGGCGAGAAAATCACGGTTGTTGGGAAAGCTACTCCAGTACCAGCGGAAGCAGTCACAGATGCGGATGCAGTTATGATGTCCGAGGAAGCTCACCTGACGGTGATGAACGACGATTCAGGAAGCACCGCGTTGAGGAAAGCCGGTCGAGGGGCTTTTCTGTTGATATTCGGGTTAATCTTCGGCTTTTTCACAATACTTATTCTCACACCCGTTGTCCTCGAGATAGTGGAACTGTTGGGATAGTGACCAGATGAATATGCGCGTTCCATCTTGTACGGGACATTCAGACTGTAATCTGACCTGATGATTCCCCAGCTGTTGAATTTAGCAACTGAACTCACTGGTTGGACTCAGAGACGAGTGTTTCACTACTGTTGTGGCAACTCCAGATGATGGGAGCGGACGCGACATTGTGGTCGGAGATACCCGCGTGGAACGGGTCGGTTCTGGGACAGCTCACGCCACGTCACGCGTTCGATCCGACGCTGACGACGGGCGTCGCAGTGGTGGTCGCGGTTGGGGCTGTCGCTCTAGCGGTTGTTGGTCGGCGGTTCTCAACGAGACGCCAACTGCTCGTCGGCGGTGGAGCGACGTACGCGACAACCATGCTCGGTCTGTGGGCGGGGGTTCGGCTGGTGTTCTGGCGGTTCGCGTTCGACCCGGTCGGAGATGCGCCCGTCGTGATCCCTGTGCTGATCGGGTTTGCAATCGTAATCGCGGGTCAGTTCGTGCTTCCGGTGTTCCTGTTGGTCAGCCACAAAACGTGGACGCCGCTCGTCTGGTTGTTCGACGTGACGTGGGCTCTCGGCGAGTTTGTCCTCTTGGTGGGCGGTGAGTCTGGCGGGCTGTTCGCCCTTCTTGTGTGGGTCGTTGGACTGCTGCCACCGTGTCTCGGTGTTCTGGTCGTCACGACTGGTGGTGAAATCCTCCTACGGCGTTTCGATCTGCCGAATCCGCTTCGGTCCTGACTTACCATTGCTCTCTGCTGTCGCGTTCTGAGCGTTTAAAAACGGCTTGAGCCGGAGTGGCGGGTTGGAAGGTGTAGGTTGTGACAGGAAAGGTCGTCAACAAATGACACGAGCGTCAGTTCAGGCGCAGCCTACACCGTTCGTCGGTCCTTGATAACGCGTCTCCGAACGCGTCCCCGCGACCGAGCGACCGTGACCGCCTCACCGGTCGGGAGAGATGAAGCCTGCAGGACTGCACCCGCAAGCCACGCCGCTGAGAGGGACGGGTTCGGATACAACCACCCGAAAATCGCACCTCATTTGCGTCCGACACCCGATTGCCGATGGTGTGCGAGACACAGAGGATCTATACAGCGCAGTGACTGATCATCAGGCACTCAGATTAGTACTATTTTCGGCGTGCAAGGATGATAGCGTACAGTATTAGACACATACCAATAATTTCGACACCTACACTCAGTGGCCCGGCAGAACCAGTACTAAGCAGAATACTAGCCATAATTGTTGCCATCGTGCTCACCAAGGTCATCATACCAATGCCGGTACCAAGGAGAAGCATTGGCCGACTGGCGTTGCGTCGGTAGCCGTACACCGCGAGAACGACAATCACAAGCCCGAGAACAACTCTCAGGGCTGTGAAGACCTCGGTAACTTGAACTTGCAGGGGTGTAGTCATTTACAGTCCCTCCCAGAGGTCAGTAAACGCGTCAGCGAACTCTTGGGTACGCGTGGCAGTTTGCAGATCTACAGCAAAGTCTCCATCAGCAAGACTGACAATCAACTTGTCAAGCTGTGCCTCGTAGCGTTTTGTATGATTGCCATCAGGGTCCGGCACGTGTTCAGCACCAACAAGACCGCATCCTTCGAGTTTGTTTAATCGACGGTACACAGTCGATACAGACATGTCACATTGGTTGCTGAGTTCAGGTGCAGTCATAGGTTCGTGGCTGGTGGCCGACAGTAATGAGCGTGCGTACTCATCGTCAAGCAGAGCGAACACCTCATCTGGAGAGCAATCTTCGACCACAGCTCCTGGGACATCGGAAAAAATAATAAAACGGTACTCGCGTTCGCTGGGCGAGCGAATCCCTCACCGCCGTCAGAAACTCAAGCATAATCAAGAGCCGGTTTCAACTGCCCCATTCGCGCTCTGTGTTCAGCAGACGAGCCGAAGCCCATCAGTTCTTTATGATTTCGACAAACCTGAAGCGACTATATTTTGCTGAAATCGATATCGTCGAAGCGTTTGGGAGCAGTGTTTTGAGTTGCGTAGAGGTACAGCGCCGTTCTGGCGATCCCACTGAGCGCCTTCCCGATGAGTAGGCCGATGCTGACGGCAGTGCAACCGATCAGGAGCGTAGCCAGCAGTTGGTCCGTCCCCAAATCGGTCGTCACGACAAAAGTCAGTCCTCCCAGAACGAGGCCGGTAAGCAATAACAAGAACGTTACCACATCGATCGTTCCTAGCGCACCGATAGACTCGCCCCAAGTGTTTTTGAATGTCCGTGCGCTCCGCTTGAACACTGGCGAGGACTACAAATACGCCTGACACCAGTCCGTACTTCAGGACCTGACTTCGATGATCGCTGAATATGTCAAATCACGACTGGGGACTACCAGCGGCGTCCCGTCGCTTCCCCGAAGTACGTCACAGCCAGCCGTTGCTGACTGTGAAATACCGTTTGAGCATTCAATAGCCAGTGAACGAGTCGTCTCGATATGCAAACCCGACTGCTCGTTGCCACGGCCGCAGTGGTCTGTCTCGTTGCACTCGCCGGTTGTTCACAGCCCGCCGGGTCGCTCTCGATGGATCCGGTCAACGACACGGAACTGGCCGACCACGCCAGCACGAAAGTCTCCGAGGATGAACTAGCGGAGGCACACGAACGGGGCCCGCAACCACAAGTTCTCAGTCGGGCCCTCCAGAACGAATCCGCGACGGTCGCTGCGACGGACCCGCCACACAAGAACAATTCGACGGTGTACCGGACGGGCGACCGGTTCTACACCCTTTCGTACACGACCGTAGGCACAACGAGCGGGCGGGAAGTGACCTACAGATTCGACAGAAACGCGACTACGGACGAGGCAGATCGGAACGGATGGGCGACCGTCGCGTATGACGACTTGCCGCCGGTCGACAGGGCAATGCTTCGTACTCTCCTGTCGGTGATAACGGCGGAGGAAGGCAGTCGGTCCAGTATCAAGGAGAAACGAACGTACAGTCCAGCCGAACTCAACCAGTCGGTCATCGCCGACCAGCAGTACGATGCGATCAGATACGACGGAACGTTGGTCGAAGTCGACGTTGCGTCGAGCGAACCACGCTCTCTGACCGTCTATCGGTACCGACCGAGGCCCGTTGCGACGACCGCTGACGCGTACGCCGCATGTCTGCAGGACGAGTATGTGTTTGAGCTGTCGGGGCTCGATCCGAACACGCGAGAGGCTGTGAACGAGGCAGCCAACGGAACGTATCGCGCGGATAACACCAGCGACACGGCGTTTCGATCTCTCCTTGAGACATTCCACAGCAGCACGGCGGTCTCAGTGAACACCGCATCTGGGTCGTGGATCACCCGATACAAGGGGCGGCTCTACTGGGTTGAGCTTCAGTACAACGGCTTCGAATCCTATCAGGACTCCCGTCCGCGGGTGCGAGCGCCGGCGGTTGTCTGTTCGTGACCGAAGTCCGAACATACGACCCCGTGACGGGAGGTGAAACGTATCGTGGTGGATAGTAGCGGCCTAAAGTTGACTCCCAGCGACGTTTAGCCGCCGATTCTGCCGACCCGTTCGACGGTTCGGACGAGCGTGTAGGTATCCATCGGGGTTACGACGAGTGAGTTCTCACCAACTCGCTTGATCCGGATCGCCTGCCGCCCGTCGACGATGTAGCCGACAGAGCCGCCAAAGCGGATGCCCCACCGATAGAAGGAGGGCTGGAATCGCACGCCGACACCACCGAAATCGGTCGTCGGAAATATCTCCGTGATGGTGATCGAGTCCATGTGCTTGTAGGGAGGTCTATCGAGAGAGCGGCGTTTTTGAGCGGATCGTGTTCAGCGTCTCGTAGTGGCACCAACTCGTGAGTCTCGCCGGAGTGTCTTTCGACGGATTGCCAACCGACCACACGCTGACTGGCCAGTGTACAGTGCGACGCCGCTGTACGAGCGAAGCTCGCTTGACGGACTAGAGACGGATATCCGGATCGTCTCGCAGACCTGGTTTAAACATGACCGCCACGAGTCGATTGAGAACTTCGTCTGTGCACTTCCGCTGGCGTATTTCGAATACCACGCTCACGACCGCTACGCGGGGCCAACTCGCTACGAGATGGACACGCTCTTTCGTGTGTTCTTGCTGAAAGAACTCCACGGGTGGGAGCACGAAGCGGACCTGATGGAGTATCTCGAGTGTCGTCCAGCGCTCTACGAGCAGCTGGGATTGGAGAGTCTACCGGACCAGTCGACGCTGTGGCGCAGCTGGCACGAACGGTTCAGCGCCGAGCTTCGCAGTACAATCGAGACGGCTGCGCGAACTATCCTCATCAAAGCCCAGAACGCGGGTGTTACTGTTCCGCGGAATCCAGACCGACACCGTCCATCTCACAGTGACGAAGAAGACAAATCGGACCCAGACGATCAAGCTGTCCTCGACGACGCAGCAACGATTACGGAGCACATCAGCCGCGTTGTCTTCCCGGCATTCTCGCTGCATCGAGGGGAGGGCTGTGAGATTCACGAGAACGCCTACTGGGACCTACAGACGTATCTCGGACTTCGCGAGCGGCTGGCTGCGAATGAAGGGGCTCGCAGTTTCGTCTACGAATCGACTCGGGATCGGACGCCGCTGGGGCACGCCCATCGCGAACAGATGCGTGATCTCTCAATCACGCAGATCCGCGAAATGTACCGACAGGCCGTTAATATGCTCCTGAACGAGGTCGCGGAGACGGAGCAGTTCTTCCGAGCTGGCATCGTCGCAATTGACATCACCGAAGCCGATCCCTTCACTGGCGACAGGACGGGCCACGAGAATGAGATCATCGGGACGAAGGAGAAGACCGACGAGTACGCCTATCAGTGGGCCACCGTCCAATTAGTAGGGAATGCCGTACCGATTGTGCTGGACGCGCGGCCAGTTCAGAAGGGTGAGTCACGCTTAGAAATCGTCAAGGACCTCCTAGATTCTGCCGAGGAGATGGTTCACGTTGATAACGTACTGATGGATCGGGAGTTCGACAGTCAGCACGTCCTGGAGATGATTAGCCAGCGCGGGCTCTCCTATGTCGTTCCGAAGCGGATGCGGACTAACGAGAAAGCCCAGGCTAAGCGGTTACTCCAGCGCGGTCAGGATCGGTACGAGACCGACCGCAAACTCCATCTTGGGAAGAACGAGTGGCACGAGACGATGCTGATCTATCGGCGGAAAGAGGACGCCGAGCACGATGATCACCGGCAGTACTCGGTATTCATGACGAATCGAGGGAGTGGACACCTCACGGAGTACGGCCACCGCTGGGAGATCGAGAGCGGGTACAAATCGATTAAGCGGTTCATGGCTGCGACGACC
>Ga0207757_100305_pt1 | contig 35917 bp, 32 predicted proteins | sample A23P3SouthBayCA_2_FD_187752 | JGI IMG/M metagenome (GOLD analysis project Ga0207757, IMG submission 187752) | Aerobic enrichment media microbial communities from Eden Landing Ponds, California, USA - A23 P3 (2) (SPAdes) | ecosystem: Environmental > Aquatic > Marine > Unclassified | place...
GTCCTCCTGTGTCAGCAGCGACACGTCGCGGTAGACGGTCCGGGTGCCGTTGTCGCTCTCGTTCTGGCGCTGCTGGGGGAAGTGCGCGACCAGCTCGACGCGGCCGCGCGAGGTGATGAGGTCCAGCACCTGCGAGCGGTTCGCGTTGGGCACCTCGACGAGGACGAACGTCTCGCCGGTCGGCGTGGTCGTCGTCGAGACGGTTCCACCCGAGAGCCCGACGGAGTTGATCTTGTTCGAGAGGACGCTCACGGCGGTCTGCCGGGTCTGCTGGGTGACGCCGTCGCGGATGTCGTCGGTCGAGGCCTCGACACCGGCTGCATTCAGCGCGGCCGCGAACTCCTCCTGGGTGACGTTGCCGTTGTCGGCGTCGGCGAACACCTCCACGGTGTCCTGCCCGTTCTGGACCTGCCGGATGTTGACGTCCGTGCGGGAGACGTTGAGGCGGTTCGAGACCGTGGCCGCGAGCTCACGCGTGTTCTGGTTGCCGGTGTCGACCTCGGCGGTCATGCCGACCAGGGGCGCGCGGACGCGGGTCCCACCGGAGAGCTCGAGGCCGTACTGGAGGTTCGTCGGGCCGTCCGTGTCGGCGCCGCCCAGCGGGACGAACACCGCGACCGTACTCACCAGCATGAGGACGATGAGCAGGTAGATACGCCAGTTCTCTCGGGGTGAGAGGTTCATCTCGCCACCCCCTCGTACTTGTAGTAGCGCAGCAGCGTGACGTTGAGCATGTAGGTGTTCATCAGGTCGGCCGTCAGGCCGAAGACGAGTACCGTCCCGACCGCCGGCAGGAGCGGGATACCGAACAGGAACGCCGTGATGGCCATCACCGTCATCGCGGCGATGGAGGTGAGCGTCATCGTCACCCCGGTCCGCATCGCGCGGTAGGTGGACTCGTAGAAGCCACCCGACCGACGGAGGACGTGGTTGTTCAACAGGAGGTCGGAGTCGACCGAGTACCCGATGAGCATCAGGAGCGCCGCGACCGTTCCGAGCGTCAGCTCCATCCCGAAGATGTTCATCAGCGCGAGGGGGATGACGATGTCGGAGAAGGCGCTCGCGACGACGGCGATGGAGGGGATGAACGTCCGGAACAGGGCGAACACCAGGGCCGCCATGCCGCCGAAGGCGATGACGAGACCGATGAGGGCCTGGCTCTGGCTCTGTGCGCCGAACGAGGCCGACCGCCCCTGGATGGAGTTCACGTCGTAGCCGGCTCCCTCGGCCTGGGTCTGGATGGCGTCCGTGTCCGTCGACTGGAAGGTGACGATGAAGGCGTTCTCCTGGGAGCGGATGGGCTGGACCGACTCCACGTCGAACCCGTTGGACTCGAACGTGGACTCGATCTGGGCCGCGGTGTCGGTCGTCGTGACCTGCAGCTCGGTGCCGCCGGTGAACGCCAGTCCCGGCTGGACGGGCGACCCGGTGAGTACGAAGAAGCCGGCGAGGACCGCGAGCGCGAGTACGAGCACGACCAGCGGGATGGTGATGAGCTGCCGGTTCGTGTACCGCTCGTAGTCCACGTCGGGGAGGCTGAACGGGAGTTTCCCGGGGGCGTCGGCCTCAGCCACCGACGCTCACCCCCACGTGCGCGGAGTCTACCATGGCCACGGGTCGGAAACGGCGGCGAATAAGCCTTCTCACTTCGACGCTGGCGGGTTCTGTCGCCGACCGGTCCAGCGGGCTCCGCCCGCACTCCCCGGCGCGGCGCCGGCCAGCCCCGCGACGACCCACCCCCGCTGTACGCCCCACAACAGTTTACCCCTGCCAGGGCCCTACCCGCGAGCGAATGCCGACGCAGGTCGAGGCCGTCACGCTGGACATCGACCGGACGCTGTGCGAGTACCGGCGCTCGACCGCCGACCTGCTCGCCGAGGCGTTCGACACGGTCGGCGTCGACCCCTTCTTCACGGCCGGGGAGTACCGCGACCGGATGTTCCGCTACGTCCCCCGCACCGACACGAAGGCGGAGCTCCGGGAGGCGTGCTTCGCGGACCTCGCCGCGGAGCGGGGCCACGACCGCGCTGTCGGGCGGCGGGTCGCCGCGGTCCACACGAACCTCCGCGACCACCGCGATGTGGAACCGGTGCCGGGGGCCCGCGAGGCGGTCGCGGCGCTGGCCGAGCGCTACCCGCTCGCCGTGGTGACGAACGGCGCGCCCGAGAACCAGGCGCCCAAGCTCGACGAACTCGGGCTCGCCGACCGGTTCGAGACGGTGGTCCACGCGGGCTACGACACGCTCGCGAAGCCCGACCCCGCGCCGTTCCTCGACGCGCTGGACGCGCTGGGGACCGCGGCGCCCGCGACGGTCCACGTCGGCGACGGCCGCGACGACGTCCTCGGGGCTGATGCGGCGGGGATGCGGACCGCCTGGCTGCGCCGGTCGGACGCGGAACTGGACGCCACCGGCCGGCCGGGGACCCGGCCGCACTTCGAGCTGGGGTCGATGCGGGAGCTGCTCGACCCGCCGTGGGAGTAAGACGGACGTGTCACTGTGGCTGGTCGTGCTGCTCATCGCGCGTCGAGAGTCACGGGCAGCGCGAGGGAAGCCGAGGCGGTCAGTCGCTGCGTCCGGCGGCGTCCGCCAGTGGCGGCTCGGCGTCGGCGTCGCCGCGGGCGGCGGCCTCCAGCCGTCGCAGGAGTGCCGGTCGTGCGACGGCGTAGACCGTGTCGCCGGCGGCGAGTGTCCGGGTTCGGGAGGGGATGGCCTCGACGGCCCCCTCGGCGGGGCGGACGGCCGCGACCGACACCGCGAGGCCGCCGAGGCTCACACCGACCAGCGGGCTGCCCTCGGCGACGGTGGCGACGCCCATCGTCTCCTCGGCCGCGCGGAGGAGGGAGGCGAACTCGCGGTCGGCGCGCGCGGCGATGGGGAGCGTCGCGAGCCGATAGCGTGTCGTATCGTCGAACGCGTCGGCCTCGGCCTCGTCGACGGCCAGCGTCACCGTGTCGTCGGCGCTTCCGCGGACCTCTGCCGTCGTCACGCGTTCCGGGCCGCTCTCGCCGGCGGCGGGCCGGAACACCTGCACCACGTCGCCGGCCCGGGCCGCGTGGGGCGGGTCCGCGCGGACGGGGACCGCGGCGGTCCCGGGCGGGAGCGAGGGGCCGATGCCGGACTCGCGGGAGCCGACCGCGAGGTACTCCACGACGCCGTCCTCGTCGAGCTCCAGGTCCACCTGTCCGACGCCGTAGTCGGTCTTGAGGCGCTCGACCAGGCGCTTGCGGAGCTCCTCGACGGTCAGACGCCGGGGGAAGACGAGCGTCGCGCCCCCGAACTCCGCCTTCGTTTCGGGTGGAACCGGGTCGTACCCCTCGATGTCACCGATGTCCTCGGTGTCCGGGAGGTCGACGGTGACGACCCGCCCGACGGCCCTGACGACCTTCGAAACCTCGCGGTCGACGCGGTCGCCGCCGGTCAGGGCGAACGTGCCGGCACCGAGGCGGTCACCGGCGCGTCCCCCGGCCGCCGCGGTGAGGCCGGCGGCGAGGAAGACGCTGACGTTGAACACGGCCGTCTCGAGCGCCAGGATGGCGGTCTGGTCGTCGATGACCTGCGCGAGTGCGAAGTCGGTGTTGAGCGAGAGCGCGACGCCGCTCAACCCGACCAGCACGGAGAGCCCTTCGGGGACCGTCTGGTCGGCGTACCAGCGGTGGACGAGGCCGATGCCGCCGCCGAGCGCGAACGCCAGCACCGCCAGTCCGGCCGCGTTGACGAGCGACCGCACCGGGATGCCCAGCACCGAGCCGAGCCCGCCCATCGACTGGAGGAGGGTGTCGAACGCGGCGAGTCCCGTCATGCGACCGCCTCCGCGAACGCGTCGAGCGACTCGCGTGTCCCGATGGCGAACAGTTCGTCGCCGGGGGCGAGTTCCGTCTCCCCCGAGGGGGCGAACGCCCAGCCCTCGGCCGTTCGGACCGCGAGCACCGCCACACCGTACGTCTCCCGGACGCTCGCGTTCCCGATGCTCGCGCCGTCGAGGGCGCCGTCGGCACGGAGCGTCAGCCGCCGGATTCGTTTCCCGGCCCGGCGGAGCAGCGAGAGGAGTTCGAACTCGCGGCGCCGCCCCCGCGAGCGGACCACCACGCGACCCCGGTCGGCCGTCAGGAGGGTGTCGGCGTCGCTCCGCGGGACCGTGACCGTCAGCCGGCCGTCGCCGCCGGTGGTCGTCGGTGCCCGCGGCGGGGGCACTTCGGCGGCCTCGGCGACGGTCCCGCCGTCCGTCCGGGCGTCGTCGTCCCGTTCCTCGCGGCCAGCCGGCGGAGAGAGGTCACCGCTGGCGCTGGCGGCCGCGCCGGGGGGGTCCGGCGTCCGGGTCGGTGCCGGCGGCGTCCCGGTCTTCGCACTGAGGACGGTCCCGTCGACCGCGCCGCCGTCGGTGCGGACGGTGACGCGGTCGCCGCGTGCGAGGCCCGTCGGGAGCAGCGCGTCGACGGAGACGGCGCGGTGGCCCTCGGGGACGCGCTTCGAGAGGCCGGCCAGCGGCGGTGCGGCGGCGACGGTCGCCTGGCCGCGCTCGTCGATACTGACGGTCACCTCGGCGCAGTCGAACTCCGTCCGGAGGCGGTCGGCGAACCGCGATTCCAGTTCGCCGATGGGGAGATCGGCGGGGAAGGTCCAGTCCCCGTCGCGGATCTCGGCGCGGATGTCGTCCGGGAGCGGCGGGTAGCCCTCCATGTCGGCCACCTCGCCGACCACCGCGACCCGGACCTGTCCACGGCCGCCGACCAGTTCCACCACGTCGGCCGAGAGCGTCTGGTCGCGGAGTTTCTGGAGCGAGACGCGTTTGGGGAACGCCGCGCCCATCGCGTCGCCTTTCGCGTGGGCGTACAGCGACATCATCAGCACGACGAGGATGGCGACCACGACGACCGGGCCCGTGGCCTGCCTCGTGACGGTCTGGTCGGTCAGGGCCAGCAGGCCGCCGTTGACGCCCGCGATAGCGAGCGCGAGGACGACCACACCGAAGCCGGGGATGGAGACCCCGGTGACGTACTTGAAGATGAAGCCGAGCCCCCAGGCGACCAGTGCCGGGATGATGCCGGTGAGCACCCCCAGATAGATGCCGAGGACGACCTCGACGGGGAGTGGAGCCATGCGCGCTCCGATGGCGGGGACGGTTAAACGACTACCGGAGCGGTCCGTGGACCGGCCGCGCGACGCTCGGCCGGGCGGCGACGGTCCCCGGCGAGGCCCCCGGCCGCGACCACGGTAGTTTAGTCGGATGGGGGCGACTGCGCGTCCATGAGTGGCGTCGACGAGGAACTGGACGAGGCCCAGCGGTCGGTTCGGCGGGCCGGGCGGTCGCTGTTCCGGGTCCGTGCGGCCATCGGCCTCGTCACCGTCGTCGCTCTCCTCTCTATCGCCACCGGAATCATCAATATCGGTGGCACGGAGACGTCCGGACTGCTCTCGGCGTACGTCCCCCAGTCCGTCGAGCAGGCGTTCGGGTTCACCGGCGCGCTCACGGGCTTCATCCTCCTCGCCACCACTGCCGGCCTCCGCCGGGGGGTCCGTGTCGCCTGGGGCATCGCGGTCGTCCTGCTCCCCGTGACGGCGTTCCAGGGACTCGTCGGCTCCACCGGGGTGGCGGTCGCCGGCCGGACCATCCCCGTCGCGACACCGCTGGTCGCGCTCTCCGTGCTGTCGCTGCTCGGCCTGCTCATCAACTTCCGGACGTTCGACCGGGAGTTCGACCTCGGAACGACACAGCTGGCGGCGCTGGCGGCCATCGTCGGGGCGCAGGTGTACGGCACCGCCGGCGCGTTCGCCCTGCAGGACGGCTTCACCGGCGTCGACTCCCTGACCGACGCGTTCTACTTCGCCCTGGTCACCGCCTCCACGGTGGGGTACGGCGACGTGACCCCCGAGACCGAGACCGCGAAGCTGTTCGCGATGAGCGCGCTGGTCATCGGGACGGCGTCGTTCGCGGTCGCGCTGGGGACGCTGCTGACACCGGCCATCGAGGCCCGCCTCGCCGAGGCACTCGGAACCATGAACGAATCACGACTGGAACTGCTGGACGACCACGTCATCGTGGTCGGGTTCAGTGACATGACGGAACCGATCATCGAGGAACTGGGCCGGGTCGACTTCATCGTCATCACCCGCGACGAGGAGAAGGCCCGACGCCTCCGGAACCGCGACATCGACGTCGTCGTCGCGGACCCCTCCGACGAGGACCCACTCCGCCAGGCCGGTATCGAGCGGGCTCGTGCGCTGGTGGCCGCCACCGACGACGACGCGCAGGACGCCCTCGCGATTCTGACCGCCCGCGAACTCAACCCAGACCTGAACATCGTCGCGGCCGCCACGGAGCGGCAGAACGAGAAGAAGCTGAAGCGTGCCGGCGCCAACACGGTCGTCTCACCGGCTGTCATCGGCGGTCACCTGCTCGCCCAGTCCGCCCTCGGCGGCGCCGGGGTGGAGAACTTCGCCGCCCGCATCGCCCGGGCCGACGAGAAGGAGATCGCCGCGGCCGACGAGGAGCTGGCCGAGGAGGTCGACGTGGAGGGGCTCGAGGCGGAGGAGGAGACGGCGGACGCCGAATCGGACGACGAGTGAGTCGGTGTCTGCTGGTCGCTATCCGAACTTTTCGATTGATGGCGGGGTATAGTTTGGATATAGCTATTAGTAGATTAATGGGATAAATATCTCGACTATGGTGAACCGAAGCCGTCAGGCGAACGCCCGCAGCAGCCCCTGTCCGTCGGTGCCGGCGTGGAGGTCCGGCAGCGTCGCGCGCTCGGGGTGGGGCATCAGGACCGCGACGGACTCGCGCTCGCCCAGCACGCCGGCGACGTTCCCCTTCGAGCCGTTCGGGTTCGCGGCGTCGGTCACGTTCCCGTCGGCGTCGCAGTAGCGGAACAGCACCCGGTCCTCGTCGACGAGCGCGTCGTAGCGGTCCTCGTCGACCTCGAAGCGGCCCTCGCCGTGAGCGATGGGCAACTCGATGACAGCTCCCTCCTCGAACGCGCCCGTGAACGGGGTGTCGGCGCGCTCGACGCGGCAGTGGACGTGCTCGCACTGGAAGCGGGCGCTCCGGTTGGTCGTGAACGCGCCCGGTGTGAGGCCGGACTCGGAGCCGATCTGTGCGCCGTTGCAGACGCCGAGGACGGGCGTCCCCTCGTCGGCGACCGCGCGGACCTCGTCCATGATGGGCGAGCGGGCGGCCATCGCGCCGGCCCGGAGGTAGTCGCCGTAGGAGAACCCGCCGGGGATGACGACGCCGGCAGGGTCGGCCGGGAGGCCGTCCTCGTGCCAGACGATCTCGGCGTCGACGCCGAGGTGCTCCAGCGCGCGGACGGCGTCGCGGTCGCAGTTCGAGCCGCCGAAGCGGATGACGGCGACAGTCACAGCGACCACCTCGCCGAACCGGGCGTCGCCGTCATGTGTGCAACCGTCACCGCTCCTCGACCTCCACGGTGTAGTCGTGGATGGTGGGGTTGGCGAGCAGTCGCTCGGCCATCTCCTCGGCGCGGTCGGCGGCGGCCTCGGACGACTCGGCGTCGAGGTCGACCTCGAAGCGGTCCGCCGAGCGGAGGTCGGCCAGCTCGAATCCCAGCCGTTCGAGCGCCTCCTGTGTCCGTTCGGCCTCCGGGTCCAGCACGCCGTGTTTCAGTCGGACCGTCACGACGGCGGTGTAGGCGGTCATGTCCGAGGGGCGGTGGCGGCCGGACAAAACGGTTCTGTTGTGCGGGGCGCGAGTCAGTCGCCGTCCGGGTCCTCGGTGGCGCCGTCCAGGGCCGGCGGGTCGACCTGTCCGTCGATGACGACTGCCTGCTGGCGGGCCCACTCCTCGTCCGGGTGGGTGCGGACGTACTCGGCCCAGAACTTGACGAACTCGAGGCGCTGCTGGCGGTTGCGCTCGTGCTTGGCCTCGAGTTCGTCCGGGTCAGGCGTCTCTGAGTCGCTCATAGCTGTCGTTCACCTCGAAGCCGTCGACGAACCGTTCGAGTTCCTCGGTATCGAGTCTGTCGGCGAACAGGGTGTACAGGTGGAGGGCGTCCTCGAAGTACTTCTGCGACCCCAGGTGCAGTTTGTACGCAACCTGTAGTTCGAGCGGCCCGATCCGGAGCGTTCGACCGGCGAGTTCGGCTTCGATGGCCTCGGCGAGGGAGTGACGGTCGTACCCGTCCTGCGGGAAGACGACCTCGAAGTTCGGGATCACCTCGCCATCCGGGGCGACTCGGGTCGCGATGTCGTCGGTCAGTCGGTCGTACATGTGCTCCAGCGGCTCCTCGACGCCCCAGTAGCCGGCGTCATCAAGCGCCTCGGCGAGCGCGTCCGTCTCCGACTCGGAGAGCGGTTCGATGATGACATCCACGTCCTCGGTCGCCCGCGACCGGCCGAGTAGTATCGCCACGTAGCCGGCCACGACGACGTACTGGACTCCCGCTTGGTCCAGAACCTCGGCGAACTGGAGGACGAACTCGTCCAGGTTCGACAGGGTCTCCTTCTCGATGACGAGCCGGTCGCCGTCGTACTCCATTGGGAACTCGCTCACCGGGACGGTGGCGCGCGCCGGGTGATAAACCTCCGCACCCGGCCGCGCCGCCCTGGGCTCGCACCGAGAGCGGCGCGCTTTTGCCGGCGCGGGCGCTCAGGGCGGGTATGACCAGTTCAACGCCCGCCGAGGTGGTCGCGTGACCCGCCACTACACGGAGATCGTCGTCGTCGGCGACGACAAGAAGGGGCTCATCGCCCGGGTCACGTCGCTGCTATTCGAGCGCGGCATCAACATCGAGGACCTCGACCAGGCGGTCCGTGACGGCGTCTTCCGGATGACGCTCCACGTCGACACCGAGGAGATGGTCGTCACGGACGAGAAGCTCCGCGGCGACCTGACCGATCTCGGTGACGAGCTCGGGGTCGACATCCAGGTCCGGTTCCCGAGCGACCGCCAGACCGACCGCATCGCCGTCCTCGTGACGAAGGAGTCCCACTGCCTGGAGGCGCTGTTCCAGGCCCGCGAGGAGGGGGAACTCGACGCCGAGATATCGGTCGTCATCGGGAACCACGACGACCTCGAACCGCTCGCCGCCGAGCGCGGCGTCGACTTCTACAACATCGGCGACGAGAAGGGCGTCCCCGACGAGAACCGCCTGCTCGACCTGCTCGCGGAGTACGAGGTCGACCTCGTGGTGCTGGCGCGGTACATGCGCATCCTCAGCCCGAACGTCGTCTTCCGCTACGAGAGCCGTATCATCAACGTCCACCCGTCGCTGCTCCCGGCGTTCCCCGGCGCCGAGGCCTACCGACAGGCCCGCGAAGAGGGCGTGCGTGTGGCCGGCGTCACGGCCCACTACGTCACGACGGACCTCGACCAGGGACCCATCATCACCCAGCGCGTCTTCGACGCGCCCGCCGGCGCCGACGCCGAGGAACTCGAGCGCCGGGGCCAGCCACTCGAGGCGGCCGCGCTCGTCGAGGCCGTCCGGCTCCATCTCGACGACGCGGTGTCGGTCTACCACGGGCGCACGGAGTTCCGCGACGACGTGGACCGCTCGCAGTACCAGCTCGGGCTCCCCGAGGAGGCCGACGCACTCCGGCCCAGCGAGCCGCGTGACGGTGCGGGACTGGAGTACGACGTGGACGTTGATGTCGCCACGGAGTCGGCCTCGTCCGAGGACGACTGATCGGCCGAGCGAGGCGGTGACGGGGCGAGCGGACGAGGATTCAAATACGAACCCGCGCTAGCCGACGTATGAGCACCGGGCGCGAGATCCGCCTCGTCGAGAACGAGGACGGCTGGTGGACGGCTATCGACGAGCCGACGGGGGTCGCCAGTCAGGGTTCGACACGTGAGGAGGCGCTGGAGAATCTGGACGAGGCGGTCGAGTTGCACGAAGGAGGTGGAGAGCCCATCGAAGACGAGGACGCGTTCCTGCGGGAGCTTGGAATCGAGCCCGACGAGGTCAAGGAGACGAAGGACCTCCCCGACTTCATGCAGTGAGCCGGCCGACTGATTTCTCCGGGCGAGACGTAATCGCGGTCCTGCGGAAACACGACTTCCGGCCAGTCGGCCGCACGGGGAGCCACGTCCGGCTCCGATACGAGCACCCGGAAACCGACGAAGTGCGCATCGTCTCGGTTCCGATGCACGGTCGGATTCGAGAGGGGACGCTCCAGAACATCGCCGACCAGTGCGGCGCCAACGACTTCGACGCCTGGTGCCGGTGGGTCGACGAGCACCGCTGACTCGCTGCCCTACAGGTCCCGAACCTGCTCCACGGCGTCGGCCAGCGACGGCGCGTCGAACAGGTCCCGCCCGAGGTAGGCGTTCGCGCCCCCGCAGTACAGGTCGCTCATGGCCTCGACCACGTGCTCGGGGAGGGGTTCGGGGTCGCGCTCGCAGAGTTCGCGCCAGTCGGCCACGTCCTCGGCCTTCGCGCGTTCTTTCGCCTCGTCGACGGCCGCCACCCACTCGGGCTGTTCGCGCTTGTGGTACTGCCGGACGACCTCCTTCGAGACCTGCTGGCCGTCGTAGGAGAAGCGGTTCTCGTCGAACGTCCCCACCACGTCGGCGACGCGCACCTCGCCGCTCACGGTTTCGCCGTTCGCTCGGGGCGTCTGCGACGCCCCGCTATCGACGTAGATGCACTCTATCTTCCCGTCTTCGTGCTTGAGCCCGGCCTCGTCGGCACGCTCGGTGACGAGCCGGTTGACCGCGCGGGCGGTCGCCTCCAGGTCGTCGATGTCGGCGGCGCCGGCGATGCGGTCGGCCTCGTCCCGCGAGAGGTAGCGGTCGGACTCCTCGAACTTCGTGGAGAACTCGACCACGGGCTCGGGCAGGTCGACGGCCTCGTCCGGCCAGTCGTCGAACCCGAGGCCGAAGTCGGCCGGGCCGGCGCGCCTCCGGAGCGAGGAGCCGACGGGGACGGTGTTGCGGAAGACGATTTCCAGGGGGACCACGTAGTTCTCGCCCGCCTCGGCGTGGAACGCGTCGTAGTCGTAGGTGCGACCCTCGTGGGGGAGGTCCGGCACACGCGAGAGGTCGATGGCCATCTCGCGCGGCGGGTCGTCGGCCGCCTCCAGTTCGACGACCTCGCCGTCCGAGACGACGCCGCGGTAGTGGGTCGGGACGCCCTCGGCCTCGAGCAGTTCGAAGTTGGCGGCGCCCATCGCACACAGCGAGGCGCCCTTGCCGGGGATGGGGTCGGGCATCTTCCCCCAGTCGAAGACGGAGTAGTCGTCGGTGAAGGCGAACCGGCCACGACCCGTCCGTTCGGGCGTCGCGGCCTCCTCGATGACGAACTCCTTGACGCTGGTCATGCGCGGGGGGTCGCAGTCGGTCGGCAAGGGGTTTCCCCTTCCGGGCTGTCGGAAGGTTGTTGTCCGCTGGGGTTCCGCTCGGTCATATGTCCGGGGGTGGCAGACAGCTGTGGCGGTACGACGCGACCACGAATCGGGGCACGCGTACGGGGGCCATCACGCGTTCCTCGCCGACGGTCGTCGACGGAACGGTGTACGTCGGAAGCACGGACCGATACCTGTACGCCGTCGACACCACGACCGGCGACCGGCGCTGGCGGTACGGCCCCGGTGGAGCGGTCGAGACCGCGCCCTCGGTCGCCGATGGGGTCGCCTACGTCACCGCAGACGGTGACCTCCACGCGCTCGACGCGGCCACCGGGGACCGACGGTGGACGTACGCGGTCGGCGACGCGGTGGACGTCTCGCCCACCGTCCACGACGGGACGGTCTACGTGGGGAACTGCGGCGTCGGTGCCGACCGACTGGACGCGGTGAACGCAGCGACCGGCGAGAAGCGCTGGGAGTACGTGGCCGCGACCGGCATCCACCGGTCGCCGACGGTCGCCGAGGGGACCGTGTACGCGGGGAGCGAAGGGGTACTGTTCGCGCTCGATACGGCGACCGGCGAGGGACACTGGCGCGCCACCATCCCACCGGGACACTCCGCGCCGGCCGTCGGGGCGGGGTCGGCGTTCGTCGGGAGTCGTGCGGGTCTGTACGCGCTCGACGCGACCACTGGCGAGGAGCGCTGGTCCGTCCGCCCCGATGAGGCGTTCAGAGGGGCTCCGACCGTCGCCGACGGCCTCGTCTACGCGGGGAGTGGTGGCGACCGGCTGTACGCGTTCGACGCGGCGACCGGCGAGGAGCGCTGGCGGTTCGGAACCGGTTCGTCGGTGGCCTCCTCGCCGACGGTCGCTGGTCGAACGGTGTACGCCGGCGAGCGTGCCGGCGCCCTGGTCGCGGTGGACGCGTGGACCGGCGAGGAGCGCTGGCGGTTCGAGACGGAGGGGCCGGTGGACACCGCCCCGACGGTCGTCGACGGAACCGTCTACGCCGGCAGCCACGACGGCTACCTGTACGCGGTCGGGGCTGTCGGCGACCGCGACTGGTCGAGCCGTGACTCGCGCGTGCTGGCCGGAACGCTGGGTCACCACGACCGCCGTGACCCTGCCGGCCCGCCGGGGTCGCCCGACGACCACACCTCCGGGACCGTCACTCGGGTCCACGATTCCGGCGCCCCCGGGTGCTGTTCGCACTGTGGTACCGACCTGTCGGAACTGACAGCGCCATCGTTCTGTCCGGACTGCGGCGCGGCGCTCGGCGACCGCTGATCGGTTGGTACCGGGCGGCTTTTCGACCCACCGCCCGTAGCCGGGGTGATGACCGACTCAGAGGCCGCCACGGCAGACGCGGGGCCGGCGACGGGTGCGGCGGACGACCCGACACCGGACGACGACGCCTACTCCGGGCTGTTCGGGGCGTTCCCGTACGCCTTCCGGGCGACCGACTCGCGGCTCTGTAAACTGTACGTCGCCGTCGGCGGCCTGCTCGGCGGCCTGCTCGCGGTCGGGTTCGGCTTCGCGTTCGTCGTTCAGGTCTTCAACACGCTCTCCGGAACGGGCGGGACGTTCACGTTCTCGCGGGCGCTGTTCCTGCTGGTCGGGCTGTTCGTCGTCGGGCCGGTACTGGCGCCCGTGCTGCTGGTCGCGCGGCGCCACCGCAGGACCGGAGGCGATACTCGATACGACCGCTTGCTCGCCGTGTCGGGCTTCCTGTTCCTGCTCTCGCTGTACCTCTTCGCGCTCGGTGCGTCGTCTCCGGGCCTCCGCGACCCGGCATCGGCCGCCGGGCCGTTCGAGCCGCTCGTCGCGGCGCTGTACGCACTCCCGTCGGTCGCGGCCTTCGTGTTCCCGCTCGCGGCCGCGGCCGTCATCTACGGCGCGCACCGATACGCGCGCTGAACTGCAGGCAGAACGGTTTACTGGCCCCGCCGGTACGTGACCAGCCATGCAGGACGACCTCCGGACCCGACTGCGGGCGGCGGGCCGTCGGCTCCGGCGGCTGGAACGGCGCGAGGTCCGGGGGTTCCGCGCGTGGCTGGAGCACACGAACAACCTCATCCACCTCTCGGCGCTCCTGTTCGTCCCGCTGTTGATGGGCGCCGTGACTTTCCTGTCCGGGGAACTGCAGCAGCTCTCCTTCCTCCTGTTCCCGCCGCTTGCGTCGGGGACGTACACACTGTTCTACGACCCGGACGGGACGTTCGCCTCGCCGCGGCGGTTCGTGGGTGGACTGACGTTCGGCGCGGTGGCGGGGCTGGTCGCGGTGAACGCCGCCGCTGCCCTGCAGGGGACGACCGTCGACGCGCTGCAGGTCACACCCGCGAGCGCCGCGCTGGCGGTGTTCCTGACGGGGGCGGGGACCTGGGCGCTGGACCTCGAGGAACCGGCGGCGTTCTCGACGGCGCTGCTGGTCCTCGTGACGGGGACCGACCGCCTGACGTACGTCGTGAGCGTCGCCACCTCCAGCCTCCTCGTCGCCGGCGTGTTCCTCCTGTGGCGCGAGCGGTTCTTCGACCGGCGGGCGCGCTACCTCTACACCTCCACCCGCGGCGACGACCGCGTCCTCGTGCCCATCCGGGGCGCACACCCGGGCGAGACCGCCCACCTCGGCGCGCGCATCGCCGCCGCCCACGAGGGCGCGAAGGTGGTGCTGCTCGGGTTGCTCTCCCCCAAGGAGTTCGAGGCCGCAACAACGGCGGACACGAGCGGCACTCCCGACGACGCCGTCGCCGTCCTCGGCGGGACGGACGGCCCCGGGCCGACGACGGCTGGCGGAACGACCTCCGGTGGCGGCCACGCTGCCGACGACGGCGACGCCGACGGCGGCACGTCGCCCGACGAGGCGACGGTGGACGGCGCCCACCCCGACGTGGCGGCCGACCCGCTCGCCGAGCAGCTCGCGACCGCCGCCTCGGCGATGGACCTCGAATCTCGTGCGGCCGACATCGAGGCGACCTACGGGGTCCCGACGGAGGTGCTGGTGGCCGAGACCACGCCCGAGACGCCCGGCAGCGCCATCGTGCAGGCTGCCCACGACACCAACTGCGACCTCATCGTCACGCCCTACGAGACCGAGGACGACCGGCTGGCGGGCTACATCCACGAACTGTTCCACAGCGACACGGACACGCTGGTCCACCGGTGTGTGGACCCCGAGAATCCGTCGGGGGGTGAGTGGCGCGATGTCCTCGTGCCGGTCCGGCGCGCGGGCGACGTGGCCCACAAGATGATCGACTTCGCAACCCGCCTGGCCGGCGACCGCGGCCGGGTGTCGGTCTGTAACTGCATCGACAGCGAGCGCGAGCGCGCCGACGCCGAACGGATGCTCGGGAACCTGGCTGAGACGGCCGACGGCGGCGTCGAGACGCGGGTCGCACGGGACGACATCACGGAGTTCCTCGCCCGCGCCTCGGCGAGCTACGACCTCGTCATCATCGGGTCGTCCTCGGACCGGTCGACCGCGTCGCGGTTCGTGTCGCGACCGACGTTCGAGCGCGTGGACGAACTGGACTGTGATTTCGCTATTCTGGACCGCAATTTCAAGTTGTAAGTTTCTCTGGCCACTTATTAGCCATTATAACGCCATATGGGGCTATAATGGAAATTATTACCGAAGAACAGCCCGTTCCCTAAGCCCTCGTGCGCTCCGACGGCAACGACAACAGCGACGAGAACCTTTACGAAGCCCTCGCGCTCTCGACCGGTTGCGACTCGCTGCGCTCGTCTCTCGACGTTCGCCTCACTCCGTTCGGCTCACCTTCGAGTCCGCCAGGAACGCTGTTCGTGGCGTGGGCGCTGTGACCCTGCCCTTCCCCGAGTCGCGCGGCACTCGGCCCGTCCGGGCCTCGGCACGCGCTCCCGGCCCGAGAGCGGTTGCTCGGCCGGCCGGTTCCGCCACTAGGAAGCGCGCGAGCGCCACACGGCGGAGGCCGCGAGCACGAGCGAGCGTGCCGGAGCCAAATCCGGCGCTCGCGCGGGGAGGTGTGGGGGCACGAGCACCCCGCTGGAACCACCACCCACGAATGCTCGGTGCAACCAGCTACAGGGCGGGACTGAAAGGGGCCGCTCGGCTGGCGGCGAAGCCGCCAGCCGAGCGGGGGCTTTCTACACGGTTCCGTCGCGGCCGGTATCGGTTCCACCCTCCACGCGCACACCTAGCACGCACTCGCAAGCGTTTAGTCCGCCCTGCACCCCCAACGAGGTATGAGCGACCAGTCGGACGACGCCGCGGCCGACGGCGGCCAGGACGAGACCGAGGCCCGCGCCGAACTCCTCGACCTGCTGTGCGAGAACGCCCGCTACAGCACCGATGACCTCGCACGGATGACCGGGCTCGACGCCGCCGAGGTAGAGGACGTCATCGCCGACCTCGAATCCTCGGGTGTCGTCCAGGGGTACGCCGCGGTCGTGGACTGGGAGCGGGCCGAGTCCGTCACCGAGGCCGAGCACGTCCACGCGCTGGTCGAGCTGAACGTGGAGCTGGACCGCGAGACCGGCTACGAGGACATCGCCGACCGGCTGGCGCAGTTCCCCGAGGTGCAGGCGCTCCGGCTGGTCAGCGGCAACTACGACTTCGCTCTGGAGGTCGAGGAGGAGTCGATGAGCAAGGTGTCGCGCTTCATCAGCGAGAAGGTCGCACCCGTCCCGGAGATCACGCAGACGGTGACCCACTACGTGATGGACACGTACAAGGAGGCGGGCCACCGCTTCGAGGAGACCGGCGACGACGACCGGCTCTCCGTGACGCCATGAGCCTGGACTCCGACACCGAATCCGAGGGCGAGGACGGGGACGAGCGGGCCGACGGGAGCGAACAGGCCGACGGGGACGGGCCGCTCGTCCCGTCCCAGCGGGTGCAGAACACCCCGCCGTCGGGCATCCGCCGGTTCTTCGAACTCGCCGAGGAGATGGACGACGTCATCTCGCTGGGTGTGGGCGAGCCCGACTTCACCGCGCCGTGGAACGCCCGGGAGGCGGCCATCGCCTCGCTGGAGCGCGGGCAGACCTCCTACACCGCGAACCGGGGGATGCGTGAACTGCGCGAGCGAATCGCCGCCGACGCCGAGCGGTGGGACCTCTCGTACGACGCCGACGAGGAGGTCATCGTCACCGCGGGGGCGAGCGAGGCCATCGACGCGGCGTTCCGGGCGCTGGTCGACCCCGGCGATACGGTGGCGGTCGCCCAGCCGTGTTACGTCTCCTACGAGCCGGGGGTGCGGTTCGCGGGCGGCGAGGTGCTGCCGGTGCCGACGCGTGCCGCGGACGAGTTCAAATTGACTCCCGACGTGCTGCGCGACGCGGGCGCCGAGGACGCCGACCTGCTGGTCTACTGCTTCCCGAACAACCCGACCGGAGCGACCATGTCGGTCGAGGAGCTGGCGCCGGTCGCGGAGTTCTGCAAGCGCCACGACATCGGCGTGCTCTCCGACGAGATCTACGCCGACCTCACCTACGAAGGTGACCACGCCAGCATCGCCGCGCTGCCGGGGATGCGCGAGCGGACGGTCGTGTTCAACGGCTTCTCGAAGGCGTACGCGATGACGGGGCTGCGGCTCGGGTACGCGATGGGGCCGGCCGGCGCCATCGAGGCCATCAACCGGGTCCACCAGTACGCGATGCTGTCGGCGCCGACGACGGCCCAGTACGCGGCTATCGAAGCGCTGGACTCCTGTGCGGACGAGGTGGCCGAGATGCGCCGGCAGTACGACCGGCGCCGGCAGTTCGTCCTCTCGCGGTTCGAGGAGATGGGGGTGAGTTGCTTCGAGGCGACCGGCGCGTTCTACGTCTTCCCGGAGGTCCCCGACCCGTGGACGGACGCGGAGACGTTCGCCGAGGACCTGCTGGAGGCCGAGTCGGTGGCGATGGTCCCGGGCGACGCGTTCGGAGCCGGCGGCGACGGCCATCTCCGCGCGTCGTACGCGACTGGATTGGACGACCTGAAGGCGGCGATGGACCGACTGGAGCGGTTCGTCGAGGATGCCGACTGACCCGGGGCGACCGGGGAGCCGGCCGGGTTCCGAGAGCGTGGGAGACGGCCGTGATCGGCAGGAATGGCGACCGGTAGCACGGCGGAACAGCAGTTAAATAATCCGGGTCTCCCCGGGCCAGCGACGGGAACTGAATTCCCGGTAGAACGGCCCTAACTGCCTCTATAGGGTGGTCCCTGGGAAGTTAAGGTGGGCGTAATTTATATCCCTACTCGGACCAACCCCTTGTTCAATGGCTATCGACGAGGCAGACGGCGGCGACGCGGAGGAGGCGGGGGAGGTCGCCGTCGACGACAGCGAGGCGTCCGAGGCGTCTCGCGCGGACGGCGCCGATAGCGCCGACGTCGAAACGGGAGGGTCGTCCGTGGTCGCCGGCACGTACGACTGGGACGCGTTCAAGGAGGAGTACTACTACGACGAGGCCGGCAACCCGCCGACGGACAGCAACGGCCAGCGGGTCGAGTTCGACCCCGCAGAGCATCTCGGCTTCGACCCCGAGCGGACGGAGGGCCAACTGGCGATGGCCGGGGACGTGGGGGATGTCCTCGCGGACATCGTCGAGGACCGGACCGTCAGCGTCAACGAGGAGCTCGACGAGGACGCCTTCTTCAGCGAACCGGACGGCTCCACGACCATCGTCACGCGCTACGACCTCGAGAAGGCCGTACCCCTGTCGAAGAAGACCCACTTCCGCGAGGTCGACCGCTACTGGGTGAACAAGCCGTACGCGTTCGTCATCATCTTCCACTCCGAGAAGGAGAACGAGAAGAAGTACTACCTCATCGAGCCGCATCTGACGCCAATCGAGGCGGACCTGCGGGAGTTCCTCTCCTCGAAACTGAAGACCGCCATCAAGTACTCCAGCGACGACGTCATCGTCGAGGGCAACGAGGACGCCCGTGCGAACGTCATCGAGAAGGAGACCGAGAACCTCCTGGAGCGCTACGACCTCTACGCCGAGGGCGCCCGCGACGCCCGCCGCAGCCACGGCGGTGACGGCGATGGCGGTGACGGTGACGGTGGCGGTGGCGACGTGATGTCCAGGGTCAAGGACGCACTTGGGATGGGCGGTGGCGGCGGCAGCGACGACGCGGCGCTCGTCCCGGCCCGAGAGGTCACGGTCCGACCCGAACACGCCGTCATCGAGGAGGACGCCGAGACGCTCAACGGCTACCAGATAGACAAGATCCTCTACCTGCTGAAGCGGGACTTCATCGGCTTCGAGCGCATCGACGGCATCAAACACGACATCAACGTCGAGGACATCTCCGTCGACGGCTACAACTCGCCCGTCTTCGTCTACCACTCGGACTACGAGCAGCTCATCTCCAACGTCTACCACGGGAAGGAGGAGCTCGACGACTTCGTCGTCAAGCTGGCCCAGCGGTCCGGGAAGGGTATCTCGAAGCGCTCGCCGCAGGTGGACGCGACGCTGCCGGACGGCTCGCGTGCCCAGCTCACGCTGGGCAAGGAGGTCTCCGACCACGGGACCAACTACACCATCCGGCAGTTCAAGGACGTCCCGTTCACGCCGGTCGACCTCATCAACTGGAACACCTTCTCGCTCGACGAGATGGCGTTCCTGTGGCTCTGCATCGAGAACCACAAGTCGCTCATCTTCGCCGGTGGTACGGCATCGGGGAAGACGACCTCCCTGAACGCGGTGAGCCTGTTCATCCCGTCGAAGGCGAAGATCGTCTCCATCGAGGACACGCGCGAGGTCGAGTTGCCCCAGCGCAACTGGATCGCATCCGTCACCCGCCCCTCGTTCAGCGAGGGCGACAAGGGTGACGTCGACGAGTTCGACCTCCTCGAAGCGGCACTCCGACAGCGGCCCGAGTACATCGTCATGGGTGAGATCCGTGGTGAGGAGGGCCGGACGCTGTTCCAGGTCATGTCGACGGGGCACACGACGCTGACGACGTTCCACGCCGACTCCGTCGGCGAGGTCATCAAGCGGTTCACGACCGAACCCATCAACGTCTCGAAGACGATGTTCACGGCGCTGGACCTCGTGTCCATCCAGACCCAGACCCGTGTGCGCGGGCGCAAGGTCCGCCGGAACAAGTCGCTCACCGAGATCAACCACTACGACCCGGAGAACGACGAGATCAACGTCCAGGACGTCTACCAGTGGCAGGCCGAGACGGACACCTACCTCCAGATGGGCGAGTCCAACACCCTCGAGGAGATCATGTTCGACCGTGGCTGGACCCAGGACCGCATGCAGACGGAGATCTTCAAGCGGAAGGTCGTCCTCGCCTACCTCATCGAGAACGGCCTCAACACGTACACGCAGGTCGCGGCGAGCCTGCAGGCGTTCATGAACGACCCCGACACCATCATGGGGCTGCTGGCGGGCGACCGGCTGGAGAAGTCCCTCGAGGACCTCCGCGAGATGGAGTCCGTCGAGATCGACATCGACCCGGAGAAGGAGGAGATGGTCCCCCGGCCGGACGCCGGCGAGGAGATGCTCGAGGAGACGGCCGAGGTCCTCGACAACGCCGAGGACCTGCTCACGGAGTACCGCGGCCAGGGGTCGAGCGACCTCGCCTCCGCTCTCGACGTGAACGCCGATCCCGGTGAGCCCGCCGCCGCCGACGGCGGCGCGGCCGACGATGTCGACTTCGGCGGCTTCGCCTTCGACAAGGAGGACGACGAGAACGAGGGTGACGAGGAATGAGCCTCGACACCGCGGGTGGCGCGGGCGCCGGTGCGGGCGGGTCGTACGGCGAAGGCGGCACGCTCAGCGACCTGTTCTACCCGATGTACAAGCGGCTGTTCGACGAGGAGGGTGACTTCGTCTCGAACGTCGAGACGAAGCTGGCCGAGGCCCGGATGCCCGAGACCGTCGAGATCTACCTCTCACGGTCGCTCGCGGTCGGCGTGCTCGTGGGGCTGGTGCTGTGGCTCCTCGGCGTGTTCACCGGCTGGTTCGTCTTCAGCGTCGTCCTCACCGAGGTCCCCATCCTGCTCGGGCTGCCGGTCGGCGAGTCGACCGCGGCGTTCCTGAACGCCATCAAGATACCGGCGTTCATCATCATCACCGGCATCGTGATGGGGCTCATCGGGTTCGGCCTCGGCTTCGGGTCGATGGTCGCCCGTCCGTACATGACCTCGGGCGAACGCAAGCGCGAGATCAACGTCCTCCTCTCTGACTCGGTGTCGTTCATGTACGCTCTGTCGGTGGGTGGGCTGAACCAGCTCGAGATCCTCGAGGCGATGGCGAAGGCCGACGACACGTACGGCGAGGTGTCGAAGGAGTTCCAGTCCATCGTCCTCGAGACGGAGTACTTCGACACGGACTACCGGACGGCCATCCGGAACCAGGCGATGGAGACGCCCTCCGACGAGCTGAGCCAGTTCCTCACGGACATGCTGTCGATCATCAACTCGGGGGGTGACATGGAGAAGTTCCTGGCCGACCAGAAGGAGAAGCAGATGCGGACCTCCAAGCAGGAACAGGAGATGGTGCTGGAGACCCTGGAGCTGTTCGGCGAGATGTTCATGACGCTGTCGCTGTTCCCGCTCCTGCTCATCATCATCCTCGTCATCATGTCGATGCTGGGGGAGGCCCAGGACTTCCTGCTGTACGGGACCGTCTACGGCCTCATCCCGCTCATCGGCGCCGGGTTCCTCGTGCTCGTGTCGACGGTCGTCCAGGACGAGGTCGGTGACGGCTACCTCGACCCGGAGAACGCGGACGCGGCCGCGGACAACACCGCCATGTTCGACCTGGGAATCGTGAACAACTACACCGGCGAATACGGCCTGTTCGACCGTATCAAGTCCCGCGAGGGGACCTACGAGCTGATGGAGATCATGAAGGCCCCCCACCACTTCTTCCGGGACCACCCGCTCGCGGTGCTGGGGGTGACGCTGCCCATCTCGCTGGTCGTGCTGGCGTTCACGGCACTGTCCGGGATGGCGCCCACCTCGTGGGAGGGGATCAAGGCCGACCCCATCCTCGGGACGTTCTTCTGGCTGTACGCCCCGCTGTACATCAACTTCATCCCGCTGACCATCTTCTACGAGTGGAACGTCCGGTCGCGGCGGGCCATCACGGACAAGCTCTCGGACAACCTCCGGAAGCTCTCCTCGGCCAACGACACCGGGATGACGCTGCTGGAGTCCATCAAGGTCGTCTCGGACACGTCCTCGGGCAAGCTCTCCGACGAGTTCGAGACGATGTACGCGAAGGTGAACTACGGGACGAGCCTGAAGACGGCGCTGGTCGATTTCAACAACAAGTACCACATCCCTCGGCTCGCCCGGACGATGAAGCTCATCTCGAAGGCCCAGGAGGCATCCAGTCAGATCACGCAGGTCCTCTCGACGGCGGCGCAGGCCTCCGAGAACCAGGACGACATCGAGCGCGACCGCAAGTCCCGCACCCGGATGCAGACGGTCATCATCATCATGACCTACATGACGCTGCTGGGCGTGATGGCCATCCTCAAGGTGAAGTTCCTCGACGTGATGGCGGGGCTGGCCCAGCAGGCGTCGGGCGGCGGTGGCGGTGGCGCCGGCGGCGGTGGCTTCAGCGGCGGCGTCGACGTGAACATGCTGAACATGCTGTTCTTCCACGCCGTCACGCTGCAGGCCATCATCAGCGGGTTCATCGCCGGCTACATGCGTGACGTGAGCCTGATGGCCGGGCTGAAGTTCGCCGTCATCCTGCCGACGTTCGCACTGCTCACGTTCATGTTCCTCTGAGGCCAGCATGCAGGCCAAACCCCCCACGTTCGACGCGCGCGGAGACACGCCCGGTCCCAGCGACGGTGATGGGCGGAGCCGCGGGCAGACGACGCTCGATTTCGCGGTCGGGATGAGCCTCTTTCTCATCTCGGTCGCGTTCGTCATCTCGTTCACGCCGAACCTCGTCCAGCCGTTCGCCGACAGTGGCACCGAGGACACCATCATCGCGAACCGCGTGGCAAGCCAGCTCGTCGAGGGGACGCTCGTCGACCCCAGCGAGCCGTACGTGCTTGACAAGGCGTGTACGATGGCGTTCTTCTGGCCGGGGAATCTCGATTCGTCGAACTACGAGAGCCTCCAGTCGTACGACGACGTTACCACCAAGTCGTTCTGGGACGGGAGCTGCAACTTCGAACCGACGTATCTGCACGAACGTCTCGGTGTCGCCGGAATCGGCGACGGCGGCAACATCGACCGGGCGCTGTCGCCCGGGCTACAGGTCGAGATCCGGGCGGACAACAACTCCGATAGCGTCACGAAACTGCTGTGTCTGGACGCCAACAATCGCTCCACCTCGGACGCCGAGGTCATCGACCCGCTGGTCGATGCCAACGGCCCGGTCGGAGGGCCGTGCGACGTGAGTGGCGCCGACCAGGATATCCCGTTCGTGGCTGGTGGGGACCCACCCGAGGACTCCGGCTCGGTCGTCGTGGCCCGTCGCATCGTGACAATCGACGGTATCCGGGCGACCGTCTACGTACGGGTGTGGTGATGAGGTACTTGTACAGTCGCCCCGAACCGTCAGCCATCGTGCGTTCACTGGAGGTACTCGGATGAGCCGGGACCGCGGGCAGGCCCACACGCTGGAAGGCGTCGTGGCGGCCATCCTGCTGCTGTCGAGCCTGACCTTCGCCCTGCAGGTGACGGCCGTGACGCCGCTGTCCGCCAGTACGTCCAGCCAGCATATCGAGAACCAGATGCAGTCCGTCGCCGACGGCGTGCTGGCGGTCTCCGCGGAGAACGGCCATCTGAAGGACTCGGTGCTGTTCTGGGGCGACAAGGACGGCGACGACGAGTTCAATTTCTACGGCGCCCCCGGCGTCTACTACACGAACGGGCCACCGGACAACGAGTTCGGCGAGGCGCTCTCGATGGCGTACGGCGGTCGCGCCATCGCGTACAACGTCTACGTCTCCTACCAGAGCGGCAGCGGGTCGTGGGTGACCCAGCGGATGGTCTACCGGGGGCGGCCGAGCGACAACGCCATCAGTGCCTCGCGGACGGTGACGCTGTACGACAGCGACTGCATGCTGAACGAGGACGAGACGACCGACGAAAGCCGGTGCCTCGACGACGGCGACCCCAGCGACGGGAACGACTGGACGAAGAGCGACTTCTACGCACCCGACCTCCCGGACTCGGACGGACTGTACAACGTGGTACGCGTCGAGGTGGTCGCGTGGCGGATGTGACGGCGCGGTCCGGCCGACGGGATTCCGCCCGAGGCCAGTTGCTCCTCCTCGGGGGCATCGTGCTCGCGATGATATTCATCGGCATCGCGCTGGTGCTGAACGGCTCGATCTTCGCCGAGAACCTCGCGACGCGGCAGAGCGGCGGCGCCAGCGCCGACATCCAGGAGTTCCGTAGCACGGTCGCCGATGGGGTCGGAGACGCCATCGGAAGCACGAACCAGGACGGTGCCGGCGAGTCGTTCGCCACGCTCAGGGACAGCCGTTACCAGCCCCGGGTCGAGACACTGGCCGACCAGCTCGCCAACCGTCGGTCGCTCGACGGCGAGGCCATCCAGCTGACGACCGACGGGAGCCGTCCGGGGACCCAGATCGTCGACGACGACGCGAGCACCGACCTCACGCCCCGTGACGCGACGACGACCACCGGCGACTGGACGATGGTCGCATCGGCCCACGTCCGGGCGTTCGAGCTGACGGCCGGCCCGACGGAGTCGGACTCGACGAGCGAGGTCACCACCCAACTGACGGGCGGAACCGGTGACGCGTTCGAGGTGACGCTGACGGCCGCGACGGGGACGGCCCACGAGGTGGCCGTCTACGAGGACAGCGACGACTCGACTGTTCGGGTCGCGGTCAGCGAGGTCGGCTCCGGTGCCGTCCGCGAGTGCGACGCCGAGGGCGGGGCCGCCACCGTCTCGCTGACCGGGCGACCGACCGTCGACGGCGCGTACTGCGATGCGCTCGGTCCGGTGGCCGAGGCGAGCGGCACGTACGAGGTGAACGTCACCAACGGCGACCTGGCGCTGGGGACCTACCGGCTCGTCGTCGACCGGCTCGACGGGCCGTCCGCCTCCGAGGAATCCCTCGACGAGCAGGTCGACCACGTGAACTACGGCGCCGCCTGCAGCGGGACCACGTACGCCGACACGGTCGGTGACGACCCGTACAGCGTGCCCGCCATCTACGCCGGGACGGTCGACCTGCGCTACCGGAGCCACCAGGCCACGACCGACGCGACGGTACAGGTCATGCCCGAACAGGCCGGTGACTCCCTGGATACGCCGCTGGTCACCTCGCTCGACGTGACCGACAGCTCCGGGACCGACGCCTCGTTCACCGTCGACTGGACCGTCGAGGACCCGAACGGCGACCTGAGCAAGGTCACCCTCGAACTGGTCGACGGCGGCACCGTCGTGGACACCGCCGAGGACACCAGTATCGGGGGCGAGTCGGCCGGTGGGCTCCTCTCCGTCTCGGAGACCGACGGTGGTGGCAACACCTATGACCTGGCCGTGACCGTCACCGACGGGATGGCCGAGCGTACCCGGACGGTGACCCACGACGCCGACGGCGATACCGACACCAGCGGGGCGTGCCCGTTATGAACCGCCGGTTATCGCCAGTACGGCCGAAAGGCATATCGGCTCGAAGTGCAATCTCAGCACGAACCAGCTATGTGGGACGTTCGCGAGCGACGGGAGAACGGGCAGCTCATCCTCGTCGGAGCGCTGTCGCTCGCGATCGTTCTCGTGGGTATCGCGCTGGTGCTGAACGCCTCCATCTACGCGGAGAACCTCGCGACCCGCGCGGACCAGCAGGAGAGCGGTCAGATCGTGACGCTGGAACGGGAGGCCGCACAGGGTGCCGGCGTCGCGATGGAACATCTCCATCACGACCTCGACTCGCACACGTCGTATACGGATCTGGAGAGCAACTTCGACGACGCCATCGACAACTGGTCGGACTGGACCGTCCGCGACAGCGCTCGCGAGGGGCAGTACGTGGATGTGAGCGTGGTGGATACCGACCCGTACACGCGTGGGACGCGCATCACGCAGGACGACGGTGGAACGTTCGAGCCGAACGAGTCGGACGCAGTCGTGAGTGTCGACCTCTCGACATCGTTACTCAGCTCCATCAACGTGGAGTACTGGTCCGTTACACCCGGGGCGACACAGGTCCGGGATTTCAGTATGGATATCGACCCCGACCAACTGCGCGGGGACGATTCGACTCTGGAGATCGAGGCCCAGGTGGCCGAGACGTTCCTGGCTGGTCTGGACCTGGAGACTGCCGGGGACGAGGACGAACTGATCGGCATCGGCGACCTGTCGTTCGACGACCCGCCGTTCACCGTGGCCTACGATGTGAGCGACGATGGGGATATCGACCACTCGTTCGCCATCTACCGTGCGGAAGACGCCAGCAACGTGAACATCACGTACTACCGTCACGACGGGTCGGGAGTGACGCAGACCTGCACCATCGAGGATGTCGACAGTACGTTCACCGTCGATGTCTCGAACGGTCGCGTCGAGGGCGCCGACGGCGCCTGCAGCGATGTTTTCGAGTTCCAGTCCGGAATCTCGGATCCGTATCAACTGTTCTTCATCCAGGGCGACCAGGTCGCCGGGAACTACGAACTCGTCGTGGACGAGTCAACCAGCAGTTTCGAGAGCGGTTACTCCGGCATCAACATCCTGGACCTGGACCTCTTCGGCCTGCTGTCGGACGACCCCACCTTCTCGGACATGTATCAGTCGCATCCGAGCGAGTCGTCACACACCTCGCCGTACAGCCCGGACAGTCCCTACATCGAGCCGGCCCTCTACGACGCCACCGTCTCGCTGGACTACCAGTCGGACTCCATGAGCTACGAATCGACCGTGACGGTGGCGCCGAACGAGCCGTGAGCGCGGTGGGGGTGGACCACGATGCGTGAGTTCGACGACCGGGCCGTCTCGACGACCGTCGGTTACACCCTCTCGCTCGGCATCTCGGCGCTGCTCATCTCGGGGCTGCTCATCGCCGGCGGCGGGTTCCTGCAGGACCAGCGCGTCACCAGCACCCGCTCGGAGCTGACGGTCATCGGTCACCAGATCGCCGCCGACATCGCCTCGGCGGACCGGCTCGTCGGCACGGACGCGTCGAACATCCGGGTCCAGCGCAACCTCCCGGACCGGGTGACCGGGTCGGCCTACACGGTGGAGGTGGTGACGAGTGGAGAGACGCATCTCCTGTTGACCTCGGCCGAGCCAGAGGTGACGGTCCGCGTCGATGTCCAGACGCAGTTCATCTCGAACGGGCTCGAGGCGACCAGCGTCGACGGGGGTGATATCCAGGTGGCGTTCGAGGAGAACGACCCGGCCGACGATACCGACAACACGCTGGTGGTGAGCAATGTCTGAACGGTTCGGAGCCCGCTGCGAGTCCGGTGCCGCCGGGCGGACCGCCGCCGACCGTGGCGTGAGCGAGGTCATCAGCTTCGCCCTGGTCTTCTCGCTCATCGCCGCGACGGTCGCGCTGGTGTACGTCTCCGGCATCGGCGGGCTGGAGAACACCCGCTCGTCCGAGCAGGTGAACAACGCCGAGCGCGCGTTCGACGTGCTCGCGGACAACATCGGGGACATCCACCGGCAGGCGGCGCCAAGCCGGGCGACCGAGATCAAGGTCTCGGATGCGCAGATGGAGTTCGGCGACCCCGTCCGGGTCAACGTCACGATACGGAACAAGATGGGGGGGAACGTCTCCGTCATCGAGTACCAGCCCATCGTCTACTCCGCCGACGGCGGGACCGACCTCCTGTACTCGAACGGCGCGCTGTTCCGTGAGGACCCGAGCGGCGCTGTGATGGACAAGAACCCGCCGTTCCTGCTCACCTACGACGCTGATAACGACGAGAAGACGCTCATCCTGCCGGTCATCGAGACGCGGAACGCAGGTGTGGAGAGCACGGGAAGTCAGCGGACCGTCCTCGTGCGGACGCTGCTGGCCACTCGCGAGGTGACCATTGCCGAGGACGACCCGGAGAGCATCAGATTCAACACTACTGGAGACGACGCCAACGAGTTCAGAATCAACCCCGATTTCGATGGCGATGGGACCAATGAGATCAGCGATCTCGACCCCGACAACGACGGATTCGACGAATACGGGGAGCTCGACCCCGACGGTGACGGTGTTAACGACTACGGAGATCTTGACCCCGACAGTGACGGCAGCAAGGAGTACAACGTCACGGTCCGCATCCGGACCTCGGAGAAACGGAGTGGCATCTGGCTCGACTACCTGGAGGGACAGGTCACCGCGGCCGGCAGCAGCTTCGACGCCCGCACCGGGTCCGGTGCCTGTGACATCGTCGAGGTCGACGGCGACTCCACGACCGAGACGGTCGAGTGCAGTCTCGCCGCCGAGAACGTCTACTCCACGGCGACGCGCATCGACGTCATCTACCGGTAGACGGTAGCGCCTCGTCGGCTCCCCGTCCGCCGGAAGACGCTCAGTCGATGGTGACCTCGACGTCGTTCTCCGAGAGGTGGATGTAGGTGATGAACTCGTCACCGCCGGTGTACTCGATGTTGCCGGTGGAGGCGCTCTCCTGGACCCCGTTGTTGTTGCTGTCGTCGACCGTCAGGTCGAAGCCGGGCCCCAGCAGCGAGAAGTAGTGGTTGACGAGGCCGTCGCTGTACTCCTGGTCGCCGGTCGAGTACGTCGGGGAGGACGACTCCCAGCCGACGCTGGAGTGCTGGTCGAACGTCGGGTTGGAGATGAGGCTCCGACCGCTCGCGTCGAAGTGGATCAGCGCGTTGTTCGAGAGCGAGGTGTACTCGAGTTGCATGTCGTTCTCGTTACTGTCCTCACGCTGGGAGACGCCGTCCCCGGTGGGGTCGTCGTCGACGAAGGTGAGCGACAGCTCGATCTCGTCCGCGGTCCCGTCACCGTCGGCGTCGACGCAGTCGCCCTGGATGCCGTCCTCCTCCCAGCCGTGGTACTTGTCCGTCCCCGCGGGCGAGTAGAAGATCCTGACCGCGAACTCCTGCTTGTCGCACTGTCCGCCGCCGCCGTCCTTGCGGACGTGCATCTCGAACTCCTTGTCGCCGTCGTCGGCGTACATCGACCACTGGAGGTTGTTGAAGCTCGCGCTGTCGGCCTTGTCCGGGGTGAGCGTGATGTCGAAACTCGACATCGAGTGGTCGGCGACCCCGGAGACCTCCAGAGCGGAGCCGTCGCCCGGCATGTTGAACGCGCCGGTGCGCCCGGTACTGACGAGTTCGACCGCGACGAGCTGGCCGGTCTCACCGTCGCCGTTGGGGTCGTCGGGGTAGTCGTCGAGCAGCGAGCCGCCCGTGTCGCTGGTCTGGATGCGGCCGTCGGTGCGGTCCTCGAAGTACTCGGCCCAGGCCTGGTAGTACTCGGACTCGATGTAGACGACGACGGTCCCGTTCTCCGAGGGGTTGCTGTAGACGCCGTTGCTCTTCCCGTTCGTGTCCGGGTACGCGACCGACTGGTCCGGGAAGACACTGCGTGGATTGTTCGGTTCGTCGGTCTGACGAACACGAAGGTCGACGGCCCCGGAGCCACTCTGGACCGAACCGCTCTTCTGGTTCGCGCGAACGATCGGGAACGTCAGCGTCGAGCCCCGGTAGTGGAACTCCGGCGGGGAGACCATCGTGCTCTGCCCCTCGCCCGTCTGCTTCCAGACGCCACCGGACTGGTAGCCGATGGTCGTGTCGCCGCGCTGGTAGCGGACCGTCCCCAGCGTGGACTCGTAGATGACCTCCTCGTCCTCGTCGCCGCTGGGGGCCGAGTTCGGGAGGTTGTCCCCGTCGTCCTGACGGTTCCCGTCGTAGTCGATGTGGACGACCTGGACGTAGCCGGCGTCCGGGTCGACCTGATAGCTGCCCGCGGTCTGCCCGACGCTGACGGTCTGGGTGTTCGAGTCCCCGAGGGCGACCTGGGAGGTCTTGGAGTCGAACTGCGTCATCGCCTGCTCGGCGGCACCGGTGCCCGACGAGGTCTGGATATCGGTCAGGGCCGTTGCGCCGAGTGCCACCACGGTCACGACCCCGATGAGGGCGATGCCGACGATAAGCGCGAACCCGATCGTCGCCTGCCCTCGCGAGGGTCTTCCGTTCATCGTCCCCGACGAGGGGTCCACGAGGCATAAACTGCGTGGCCATCACGGGTCTCGGCCGGTAGCTGCCGCCACGATGCCCGGTTTCAGCGGATGTGCTGGTCGTGCCCGTCGCGGCTCCGCCGGGCCATCGTAGGCGGTCGCTACTCCACCCAGGGATGGGTCGGTGACGCCTCGCGGCTGGAACGTCACTGGAGGTCACCTGCTGACCATGCCCCTTCCCACACTGCCTGAACGCCCGTTCTACATCGACATATGGCATATTAGAAACTGGAATATCGAATATAAGTGTCAGATATTGTATTTGATTGGATCATTCTCTCCATTATGGAAATATATGTATAGTATAAGGTGTCATAGGTGGTTCCAGCAAACCCTCAAATAGCTGGCTCGTGCTACTGTGTCTCACAATGAGTGCCAAGAAGCCGACTCTGAAGGACATCAGCCACACACCCCCGACCGGCGAGCCCGTCCGGGTCTGGGAGCGGGGCCGGAAGTCCACCGACGACGAGTAAGCGGCGACCTCCGTTCTCGGCGGCATCTACCACCACGAGCAGCTGCTCCGTGAGCGTTAAGCACCCGCCGGACGCTCCTCCACCGATGGCCGACGACCAGGCGACGCTGGGCACCTTCGCCGACAGCGACGGCGACGAATCGGACGACGAGGGCTCGGCGAGCGATGGCCCTGGCGCCGACCCGGACGGGGACGACGGCCAGTCGGATGGGCGGGACGGGGCGGCGACGGGGACCGACGCGCCGGCTGACGACCTCGTCTGTCCGTGGTGTCTCGCGCCCGCAGCGGCGTTCGTCGAGCGCGGGCTCACGGGGCTGGCCTGCGGCCGCTGCTCGGCGGCGCTCCCGACCGGAGCCGAATGGTTCCGCGACCGCGATGTCGTGGCCCGGCGGCCGATGTACGAGGTCGGGGAGTAGTCACCTTCGGGACCGTTCTCTGGTTCGGAGAACGCCACGAGGGCTCTTATTGCTGGTGTCCGTCCGTGAACGTATGTACCGCGTCCAGAAGGCGCTCCTCTTCGTCCTCTGTCTGCTGGTCGTCGCGCTCGTCGTCTCGGCGGTCGCCGCCACCGGGCTGGGGTTCGCGCCCTGACCGGGACGGTGGTCAGTTCTCCTGCGGTCGGTCCCGTCGTCCGTGCCAGCGGACGATGCCGACCGTCGCCATCAGCGCCGCGATGCCGCCGGCGAACAGTGCGCCGCCCAGCAACCACTGTGCCCGGAACCAGCCCAGCAGGAGCCCCAGACTCGCCGCGAACAGGCCCGCCTGCGCGAGCAGGAGGGCCACGACGAACGCCCGGAACGTCGTCGTCGACAGCGACCCCACCCCTTCGGCCAGCTCCTCGCCCGCGTCGTCGTCCTCCTCGGTGACCACCGAGAACGGGTCCATCGGCCGTCGCTAGGGGGGAGCGAGGGATACTCCTTCCGGCGCTCACCGTCCCGGAACCTGGCGACGGCGGTCGGTAGCTGTCGTGTCAGTCGGTTACCTGGCCTCATCGTCATTCCGTCCCACGAACGTTTATGTAGGGACAGCTAGAACCGCAGGACGAACGCGTCCGAAATCGAGGACGCCGGTCCCCGTTCCCTACCCGCGTGACTGCTGTCACGTCTCCGGGGACCTGCCGTGTAACCACGGGGTCGATAGGTGACAATACAATGGATGACGCAACTCCCTCCGCGGGGTACTGGCGACGGGTGGTTGTTGCACTGGTCGCCCTGCTGATGGTCTCGAGTATGGCCATCGGTGCGGGTGCCGGTGCTGCAGTCGCGGCAGCGGACGACCCGGCCCAGCAGTCCCTCCAGGAGGACGACGACAGTACCGGCAATCAGACACTCGACGTCGCCGATGAGGTCTACGTCAAGGAGAACGGCGACGCTATCCTCTACTACGAGGACGAGAGCGAACAGGAGACCGGCACGGAGTCCGAACTGACGAACGGCGAGTACGGGCTCCACGTCGGGCAGGGCATCTTCTACGGGCTCATCGTGAGCGACCTCGAGGAGACGCCGAACGCGACGGGGTCGGCGCAGGCGGTGCTCGAGCCCGGTGCCCTGACCGCCCAGGGTGAGCTGACGACGGTCCGCCCGCAGGCCATCGAGGACCTGAGCCTCACGGTCGACGCCGTCCGGACCCAGGAGAACAACCGCTTCGACGCGGACGGCCGGGTGGCTGTCGCCACGCGGAGCGCCCCGTCGCTGCGGCTCGTCGAGTCCGCCGACACGTCGCTGCAGGCGACGGTCGCGCCGGACTCGTTCGACGCCTCCGGGAGCCTGAACGCCCAGACGTCGACGCAGCTCGGGCAGCCGATGTCGGCCTCCTTCGAGCTGGTCGAGGGTGAGGGCACGTACACGCTGAACGCGGCCCAGAACCAGACCGTCCGCGAGTTCTCGAAGGACCAGTGGGACACCGAGGAGCGCGCCCGGCAGACCATCCGACAGCGCTACGCGAGCGTCGCCGAGCAGCTCGGTGGTAGTGCCACGGTCACGCTGAACTCCTACGCCTTCGCCAACGCCAGCCAGCGTGGCGTCTACCGGCTCGACGTGGACTACACGGTCGAGTACGAGGGCGTCGACGAGGGGCTGGAACGGCAGGCGGCGGCCTACCTCGCCAACTCCGAGCAGTTCAACCTCTCGCGCGAGGCCGCATCGGGCATCGCCGCGAACGTGACGCAGCTGGAGATCGAGCGCATCGCGGCCGACTACCGGATGCAGGCCCAGTCCGTCGAGGGCAGCTTCGACGTCCAGCTCGAGAACTACAACGACGCTCTGCTGGCGGGCATCGAAGCGGCGGCGGCCTACTCGCCGCCGGAGCAGGAGGTTCCCGTCCAGACGGCACAGCTCGAGGACCTCCGCGCACAGATCGAGGCCCAGCAGGCGGCCGACCTGACGCGGACGTACTCGCTGAGTGCCTCGCACTCCCTGGAGTCCAGCTCGCTGGCGGTCATCGAGCTGCAGGCCCAGTCCCGGACGGAGAACTGGCAGGCCTACGTGAGCGAACTCGAGAGTCGAGATATCCCGGTCGCGAACCAGGAGTTCTCGCTGGCCGCCGATACGTCCGGTGACCAGATCGTCGCGAACGGGTCGCTCAGCGTCGAGCAGGAGGACCTCGTCGACACCGCTGTCGACCAGTTCCTCAACGCGACGGAGACCCAGAATGCGACCGACGAGGACACCGAGCAGGCCCGACAGTTCGTCCGCGCCTTCCGCGAGGCTGGCTTCCAGAAGGCCCGAACGGACATCAGTGTCAGCGAGGGGAACGTCACCTTCGAGGCCGGCGCGAAGTTCGAGGACATGGCGGCGTTCCGCGACGTGCTCCAGCAGTCCGGCCGACTCGACCTCTCGGTCAGTCAGGTCGTCGGCCGGTCCAACGAGAGCGGCTCGCTGAACCAGTACGTCTACGTCACGGGTGCAGTCGAGGCCGGCGCCAGTGAGAGCGCCGTCCGAGAGCTCTCCGTGGTCGACGAGGACACCACGGTCCACATGCCCGGTTCGTACGACCGCTCGTTCCCCGAGATGGAGACCGAGCGAGCGTACGACTACCTCGGGCTCGAGGCACCGACGCCGACGCCCACCGCGGGCGGCGGTGACGGCGGCGACGGTGGTGACGGTGGCGACGGCGGCACCTCCAGCGACGGTCAGCCCGGCTTCGGTGCCGTGGCGACTCTCGTCGCGCTCGTCGCGGCGGCACTGCTCGCCCGTCGCCAGCACTGAGCGGCTAACCGATCCTTCTCACTTCTTTCGGGCGCCGAGCCCCGCGTCTGACGTACGTCGTGCGGTGTGGCAACATTTAACGAGGCCGGGGTCGAGGCCCGGTGCAGGGAGTCCGAGACAGATGTCCAGTAGTTCACGGGACGGCGAGGGTGCGGGCGAGATGGAGCGCTATCCGACCGTCGGGCCGGGTGCGGCGGCCTACGAGGGGTACGAGTCCCGGGAGCACGAGGGCGAGGTCCGGATCTACGAGTCCGGACGTGAGGAGTCGGGCGCGTGGCTCGCCTCGACGGTGGCCATCTCGCGGTCGAGCCTGCGGTGAGAAGGAGGACGCATATCGTTCGCCCCGGTCGACGAATCGTCGGGCGCCGTCACGTCGCCCCGCTCTCGACGGGGCTGCCTACCGGTCGTCCGACCGTCTGACACCCGGGTTGGTGACGGCACCGTTCGCCGCCGAATCGAAGGCGAAGCCGTACTTCGCGAGGACACCGTTGTCGTAGGCCGGGTCGGGCTGGTCCCAGTCCGCGAGTCGCTGCTCCAGTTCCTCGTCGGTCAGGTCGACCTCGATGGTGCGGTCCGGGATATCGACGGTGACCACGTCCCCGTCCTCCAGCGCGGCGATGGGGCCGCCGACGAACGCCTCCGGGGCGACGTGGCCGATCATCGGGCCGCGGGTCCCCCCCGAGAAGCGGCCGTCCGTCAGCAGCGCCACGTCGTCCTCGTGGCCGGCACCGACGACGGCGGCCGTGACACCGAGCATCTCGCGCATCCCGGGCCCGCCGCGGGGCCCCTCGTTCCGGATGACGATGACATCGCCCGACTCGATGTGGCCCTCCTGGACGTAGCGCATCGCGTCCTCCTCGTCCTCGAAGATGCGGGCGGGCCCCTCGTGGTGGAACTCGTCCTGGCCGGTCGCCTTCAGGACGGCGCCGTCGGGAGCGAGGTTGCCCGTGAGTATCTTGATGGCACCCTCCGGGTACTTGGGGTCGTCGACCGTGTAGAGGAACTCGGCGTCGATCTCCTCGTCGTCGGGCAGGTCCAGCTGCTCGAGTTCCTCGGCGATGGTGCGGCCCGTGACCGTCTGCTGGTCGCCGTGGAACAGGCCCGCGTCGAGCAGACGGCGGACGACCACGGGGACGCCGCCGACCTCGTGGAGGTCGTTCATCACGTGCGTGCCGCCGGGCGAGAGGTCAGCGATCTTCGGCGTCTGCCGGCTGATGCGGTCGAAGTCCTCGATGTCGAGGTCGACGTCGGCCTCGGCAGCCAGTGCGAGCAGGTGGAGGACGGCGTTGGTGGAGCCGCCGATGGCGGTCTGGAGCGCGATGGCGTTCTCGAACGACTCCTTCGTGAGGATGTCGGAGGGGCGGCGGTCCTCCTGCACACACTCCAGAACGAGGTCGCCGGCGCGCTCGGCCACGTCGTAGCGCTCCTGATCCTCGGCCGGGGCCGAGGCCGAACCCAGCGGCGCGAGGCCGAGCGCCTCGCTGATGGAGGCCATCGTGTTGGCGGTGTACATCCCGCCACACGACCCGGCGCCGGGGCAGGCGTGCCGTTCGAGGTCGTCCAGTTCCTCGCCCGACATGTCGCCTTCGGCGTACGCGCCGACCCCCTCGAACACGTTGACGATGGTCACGTCGCGGCCCTCGTGCTGGCCGGGCATGATGGAGCCGCCGTAGAGGAAGACGCTGGGCAGGTCCGTGCGGATGGCAGCCATCATCATCCCGGGGAGGTTCTTGTCACAGCCCGCGACGGTGACGAGGGCGTCCATGCGCTCGCCGAACGAGACGAGTTCGACCGAGTCCGCGATGACCTCGCGGCTGATGAGCGAGGCCTTCATCCCCTCGGTGCCCATCGAGATGGCGTCCGAGATGGTGATGGTCCCGAACTCGATGGGCATCCCGCCGGCGGTGTCGATGCCGTCGACCGCCGACTGCGCCACGTCGTCGAGGTGGACGTTGCAGGGCGTGATGTCGGCGGCCGGGTTGGCGACGCCGACCATCGGGGAGGTGAGGTCCTCGTCGTCGAACCCCATCGCGCGGAACATCGCGCGGTGGGGCGCCCGCTCGGCGCCCTCGGTCACCTCGCGTGACCGCAGGTTCTCCGGTTTCTCGTCGTCGGGGCCGACCGCGTCGTCGTCCTCGGTGCGGCGGGGGCGTTGCTGGCTCATGCCGGTCGATTGTCGCGCACGGGGTTAAGTTCCGCGAGAGGGGGCGAGTTCTGCCCGTACGTCGGACGGTCGAAAGTCGCTTGTCGGCGGGCCGCCCACGCCCGGACGATGCGGGCAACCGTCTCGACCGGCGCACGGCTCCACGTCGGCTTCGGCAACCTCTCGCTGGCGCACGAGCGCCTCTACGGGGGAGTCGGGCTGGCACTCGCGGAGCCGCGGGTTCGGCTCTCGGCGACGCCGGCGGAGACGGTGACCTGTCGTGCGAACGGTGACGGGGTCGATACCGACGAGGTCCGGGCGTACGCGACGACGGCCTGCGAGCTGCTCGACGTTCCCGGTGCCGAACTGGCGGTCGAGGCGACGCTCCCGCGGCACGCGGGCCTCGGAAGCGGGACGGCGACGGCGCTGGCGACGCTGGCAGCCGTCGCGCGGGCGCACGACCGGACGGTGCAGCCCCGGAAGCGGGCGCCGGAACTGGGCCGGGGCGGCCGGTCGGGTGTGGGTGTCGCCGCGTTCGAGCGTGGCGGCTTCGTCGTCGACGCGGGCCATCCGACCGAGCGGTTCACCACCCGGCCGCCCGCGCAGGGCGACTGGACCGTGCCGGCGGTGCTGGCGCGGCACACGCTCCCGACCGAGTGGCGCG
>Ga0207757_100306_pt1 | contig 35902 bp, 29 predicted proteins | sample A23P3SouthBayCA_2_FD_187752 | JGI IMG/M metagenome (GOLD analysis project Ga0207757, IMG submission 187752) | Aerobic enrichment media microbial communities from Eden Landing Ponds, California, USA - A23 P3 (2) (SPAdes) | ecosystem: Environmental > Aquatic > Marine > Unclassified | place...
CGGCGTAGCCGCCAGCCGGTACCCGCAGACCGGCGGCTCCGCCGCCGGTCAAGCGGTACCCGAGGCGTAAAAAAGCTCGTTCACATGAAGTCCGCGATGCCGCTCTGCTTGTTGTGGTCGTTCTCGAAGATGGACTCCAGCGCCTTGTTCAGTATCTCGAGGCGCTGTTTCGTGTACGGCCGGGCGCCGTACTCCTCGGCCACGCGCCGCGCCGTGTCCATGTACTTGTTCACCGAGCCCTGGTAGACGGTAAGCGACACCTCGCCGCCACACTCCCGGCAGTCGCCCGAGAGCGGCATCCGCCGGTACTTCTCCCCGCAGTCCCGACAGCGCGTCTCCTGCCGGCTGAACGCCCGGAGGTTCCCGATGAGGTCGGGGAGGAAGTGGTACTCGATGATGCGCTCGGCCACGTCCGTCTCGTCGACCGCCCGTATCTTCCGGGCCAGCTCCAGCTGGCCGTCCATCTTCTTGTCCATGTCGTCGAGCGTCTTGTACGCCGACAGGTCCGGGCCGAGTGCGATGTCCGTCGTATCGTGGGTGTGGTCGAACCCGCGGTACTCCTCGTCGGTGCCGAGGGTGGACTCGGCGATCTGGACGTCCACCTCCTCCGGGTCGGCCATCTCGCGGGTCGCCTCGTAGAACTCGCGCGGGTACGACGTGACGATGTCCATGTTGTGCGCCTCGTCGTCGATCTCCGAGGGGTCGATGCGCGAGGACATGACGAGGGGGGCGTCCATCCGGCCACCGCGCTGGTTCGGGAGATATTTCCGCGAGAAGTTTAGAAGCCCGTCCATAAGTAGCATAACGCAATCTTCGTCTCCGTCGCACTGAGAGACAAGTAAATCGTCCGCAATTAATGCATTTGTTTCATCGACAGTGAGACAGTAGACGTGGTCCACATCGGACTCGGCGAATTCGATTCGGTCGACCGTGTCGCTCACCACGCCACCGCCGTCTGCGAGCGGAACGCCAGCATCGGTTCCCGAGGTCCCCGCCATCGTCTCCGAAGGGACCGGAACCTCGTCGCCGAGTTCCAGTTCGGATGCAGGAATCTTCGTTGGTCCATCTTCGAGCCGGAGCATCGAATGGTCAGGCGTCACCTGAATCGAACGACCTGCCTCGGTCTCGATTCGGAGGAGATGGTCAGGGGCAGGGTGCTTGGAAACGGCTTCGACGGCTCTGACGACCCGGTTCCCGTCCGCGTCGATGGACGGAACGGTGACCTCGCCATCTAGTTCCTGAACGAGCGTCCCGAAGTCGTCGGTCTCGGGGTCTTCGAGTCGCTTCTCGACGAACGAGCGGATGGACGCCCGCTGGCGGCCATCTCCGTCCTCGTACACTATCTCGGTCTCCGGATGGAAGCAATTCCGCCGCTTCGCTGCGTGGAAGTACGGATGCGCGTACCCCACAGCCGCACTCGTGAACCCCACCACCCGACCGACCACCGCAGCCGACGTGTGCGGCGCCATCCCGAACACCAGTTCACCGACCAGATCCTGCCGCTCGTCCACGTCGTAGAACGGCTCCGTGCCGTAGTACTGGGTGAGCAGGTCGTCGACGAAGTCGGCCGTCCGGAGCATGTGCTCAGCGGCGCCGTCCGAGAGAACGATGTCCTGGACCTTCAGCTCGACCAGCTGGTCGTCGTGGCGGAGGGGCTGGCCGTCGATGTCCTCGTCGTAGCCGAGTTCGCGGAAGTCCTCGGCCGTCACGTCGAGTTCCTCGGGCCGGACCGACGTGACCGGGAGGTCGGTCATGTCGTAGCGGACGGTGCCGTCCTTGAACACCGAGACGCCGTTCTTCGCCCGGAGGATGCCCTTCTCGACGGGTTCGGGGACCTTCTCCTCGGAGGTGAGCCCCTTGACGGCTTTCAGCGTCCCGAAGGCGTTCTCGCGCTCCTTCACGCTCTCCATCGCGCCGCGGTACTCGCTGTTCGCGTCGAGCGTGACGTACTGGGTCGGGGAGGCGAGCGTCTCGCAGCGCGGGCACTCGGCGCGGCCGGACTCGTCGGGTTCCACCTCGCTGTCGCAGTCGGGGCAGACGTAGACTGCCTCTGTGACGGTGTTGCAGTCCTGACAGCGCGCGCGGAAGGTCTCGGTCCGGCAGTCCGGGCACTCCCGGCGCGCGAGTTCCACGTCCACGCGGCCCTGTGGATGCTCCATCGTGGGCGCGTACTTCGCGGCGTCGGCGAACGAGCGCTGACTGCCGCCCGCCTCGCCGATGGGGAACAGCGTGTGGACCGCGGGCGAGAGGTCGCGGCTCTCGGACTTCTCCGGGCGGCCCATCCGCGCGCCGATGCGGGTGGGCGCGCGCTCGCGGAGCGCGAACGGGGCGACCGCGTTCGCAGCCTCGATTGCGTTGTCGCCGCCGTCGTACTCGCGGGCCTCGGACGGGAGGTCGTCGAGCGTCCACGTCCGTTCGAGCCCCTCGGTGAGTCCGAGCGAGCGCACGAGCGGGAGCGCGTCCGGAACCGTCAGCGTGTCCTCGCCCTGCGTGTGCTCGACGAGAAGGGCCTCCAGCGCCTGGGTCACGGGGTCTGAGCGCGGGAGGACGAGCGTCCGGCCCTCACCGTCGGGCACGTCCCGGCCACCGGGCCCGGCATCGTCGTCGGGCATCGCCAGCCCGTCGGCCTCGGCCCACGAGCCCTCGCCCGCGGCGGTCGCGAGCGCGTCGAGGGCTTCGACGGAGATGTCGTGCCAGCACGGCGTGTAGGTGGGGTGGAGCGGCGCGTCGTACGTCGTCGCCCACTCCAGCGCCTGCGCGGCCGAGGGGTGTGCGAGGTCGACGTGCGGGTCGTCCTCGAGCGCCTGCACGTCGGCCTCGGAGTCCCGCATCTCGTGGGTCCACCACTCGACCGTGTAGGAGGCGGGCGCGAGCGGATGGTTGTTCTCGACGAACTCGCCGTAGTTGACGAGGTACTCGCCCAGGTCGAGGATGGCGTCGACGCCGTTGCGGATCTCCTTGGCCTCCTCGGTGTCGTCGACGCGCCGGACCTCGCCGTTGGCGAGTTTGACGGTCGGTCCCTCGATGGAGTCGACCGGGACGACGCCGGCGGCCTTGCCGGGGCGCTCGGTCTTGATCTGCGTGCCGGTCGCGAGGAAGTCGTCGACGAGATGCATCGTCGCGGGGTGAACGCCCGCGGTCGCGAAGCCGTGGTTGCGCGCGCGGCCGTAGCGCAGGCGGAAGCCCCCCGCCTCGGAGGGGTGGCCGAAGACCGGTCGGCCCGCGATGAGGTCGCGCAGGAACTTCTTCGACTTCTCGACGCGAGGCGGGCCTGCGGGTTCGTCGGCCGCGTCCTCGGCATCGTCGTCGGCTTCGTCCGCCTCGTCACCGTCGTCGGCCTCCGCCTCGTCGCCCTCGTCGCCATCCCCCTTCTCGTCCTTGTAGTTCCCGTCGATGAGGTCCTGGAGCCACGGCCAGTCGACCTCGTCCAGCCCGCGCGTGTAGCGCTGGATCTTCGGGGCCTTCAGCGCGATACCCTCGGCGAGGACGAGACACATCCCCCCGCGGGCGTTGTTGGTGTCGACCCGGTCGAGGTCGCGAAAGCCCGAGACCTCCTCGTCGCCGGTGGCCTCCCCGTCCAGCATGATGGGGAGGTTCTCGGCGATGAACTTCGTCTCGGGGTCCTTCGGGGTGTACTGGAGCCCCGTCTCCTTGTCGTAGAGGCCGATCTCCTCGGCGTAGCGCTCGACCTCCGCGTCCCGCGCCCGGTACTCCTCGATGCCCAGCAGCGACCGGGCGTAGTCCGCGACGAGCACCGAGAGCGCCTGCGCCGTCCCACCCGCCGAGCGGATGGGGCCGGCGTAGTAGACGTTCACGAACTCCGTGCCGTCGTCGTTCTCCAGCAGTTCGACGCGGTCGATGCCCTCGATGGGCGCCGCGACGACGCCCTCAGTCAGCAGCGCGACCGCGGTTCGGACCGCGCCCTCGACCTTGCCCGCGCGGCCGTCGTAGTCCCCGACGTTCCCGTCGACGAAGTCGGTGACCAGTTCCAGCGCCGCCTCCTCGCGGGACATCTCCCCCTCCAACTCGCGGACCCGCTCGGCGACCCCGTCGATGCCGAGGATGTTCTCGACCCGGTCGGCCATGTCCTTCGCGACCGGAATCTCGATCTCGGTCGAGGGGTCGCCGCCGCGCTCCTTGGCCGCGCGCGCCGCGGCGAAGGCGTCGTCCAGCTGGTCCTCGATGCGCTCGAAGTAGCGCTCGTCGGCCTCGCGCACTACGACCGCCCCCAGGTATTGTATCGTTGTATCACGGTTTCGTCGATTACCCCGTCAGTTCGATTCGTATGTCGTTCCCACGCCGTTTTCCACCCACATTTACCGGTTGTTGGCCGTCCTCAGAGCCCGCCCCACAGGTCGAGGTCGGTCGTCTCGTCGTGTTCGCGCACGAGGTCGGTGTCGAACTCACGGACGTACAGCTCGCCGGCGAACGTCGTCGCCTCGTTGAGGTGGCCCGCGACACAGGAGCCGTCCTCGCGCGAGAGGACCATGTGCGTGTGCGCGAAGCGCTCCCCGTCGAGCCACGAGACGTTGCCCGTACAGGAGGCAACCTCGAACGGCTCGTCGAACCGCTCGGGGTAGTACTCCTGCTCGTCCTGATCGTAGAAGTATATCTCCGCGTCCTGCACCGCCCCGAGGCCGACGAAGAAGGCCGCGTCGATGCCCTCCTCGGCGGCGAATTCCTCGATCTGCGCGCGCCAGTCCCGGCCGTGATCGAGTCGGGCGACGAACTCCCGGGCGCCCTCGACCTGACGATAATCCATGTCCGGGCGGTGGGCGGGTGCCGTCTAAAGGTGTTCGGTGACGGAGTGGAAGTGGTGGGTGTACGGTGATGGTGGTGACGGCGACGACGGGAGGCTGTCGAAAGCCCCCGACCGCTCGGGACGCCGGGCCTCGCTGCGCTCCTCGCTCCGGTCGCTCAGCCAGAGCAAGCTCTGGCACGGCCCTCGCTCGCTTCGCTCGCGAGGACTTCGCTCCCTCCGCTGCGGTGCTTGCGTCGTCCGGGCGCCGCCGAGCGGCCGGCCCCTTTCATTCCCACCCGACGTGGCCGGTGTCATGGGCGCGGCGCCCCTTCCCTTCCCCAGGTCGCGCGGCACTCGGGCCGTCCGGCCCTCGGCACGCGCTCCCGGCCGGGTGGCGGTTGGTCGGCCGGCTGGTTCCGCGACCAGGAAGCGCGCCGTCGCCCCCCGGCTGAGACCGCGAGCGAAAGCGAGCGTGTCGAAGCCTCGCGGCGACGGCGCGGGGAGGTGTGGGGGCACCCTGCTCCGCTGGAACCACCACCCGCGAACGCTCGGTGCCACAGGCAACAGGGCGGGACTGAAAGGGGCCGCCCGCCTCGACCCAGCCCCGGCGACGTAAGCACCGCAGCGCGAGCGGAGTGAGCGCGAGGAGCGCAACGAGCCGCGGCTGGTCGAGCGGGCGGGGGCTTTCTATCGGTTCTCTCGTTGTCGTCTCCGCTGTTCCAGAGAGAGCAGGCGGAGAATTTGGACACACGGGTACCGTCTCGATTAACTCCACCTCCTTGCCGGCATCCCTTTACCCCGCGCGCCCCCTCCTCCGACGATGACCGACTCCGGGAGCGACCCCGACCCCGACACCCCCGTCGACGAGCGCGCTGCCCTCGCCCTCATCGCGGACACCCTCCCGGCCGCGGGCGACGACGCCGCCGTCGTCGACGGGCAGGTCCTCACGACGGACATGCTCCACGAGCGGACCGACTTCCCGGACGGCACCACCCGCTACACGGTGGGCTGGCGGGCGGTCGCGGCGTCGCTCTCGGACGTGGCTGCGATGGGCGCGGCCGCGACGGCCGCCGTCGCGGTCTACGGCGCGCCCGAGTTCCGTCCCGACGAGATCCGCGAGTTCGTCCGGGGCGCACGCGAGGTCTGTGAGGCCGTCGACGCGGCGTACGTCGGCGGCGACCTCGACGGCCACGACGAGTTCACGGTCGCCACGACCGCGCTCGGCCGCCTCGGCGAGGCGGGCCCGGTCCGGCGCTCGGGCGCGCAGGTCGGCGACGCGCTCTGCGTGACGGGCGAGTTGGGCCGGTCGGCCGCCGCGCTCCAGCTGTTCGAGTCGGACCCCGAGTGGGCCAACGACCTCTTCCGGTTCACCCCCCGCGTGGCCGCGGGCCGCGCGCTCGCACCCCGCGCGACGGCGATGATGGACTCCAGCGACGGGCTCGCGCGCTCGTGTCACCAGCTGGCCGAGGCCTCGGACTGTGGCATCGCGCTGGACGGCGACGCGCTCCCGGTCCACGACGCCGTGGCCGAGGTGGCCGCCGACGCCGCCGACGAACGGGAGTTGGCGGCCTTCTTCGGCGAGGACTTCGAACTCGTCGTGACGGTTCCGGAGGCCGCGCTCGCGACCGCGCGGGACGCGTGTCCCGTCGCCCTGACGCGAGTGGGGACCGTCGTCGAGGCCGACGCGGGGCTCACCATCGACGGCGAGTCGCTCCCCGACCGTGGCTACACGCACGGGGAGGGGTAGGTCCGTTGTCGGGCCGCTATGCGAGCTGTTCCGCGCGAACGAGCAGGTACAGCAGGACGACGCCGGTCCCAACGGCGAGAATGAACTGTGCGACGACCGTGAGCAACGCACCGAGCGTGCTCCCGCCGGCGACGAGGAACACGACCAGCAGCGGGACGAGCGCCAGTCCGCCGAACAGCGCGACGAGCGCCGCGATGGGAATCGCCTCGTACAGAATCTGGCCGGTGTCGAGCGTGCGGTCCGTCGGGTCGATGAACGGCGGGTCGGAGGGCATCACGCCGACCGTCGGAACTGTCCGGCAAGAACCATCCGATATCGGTCAGTCCAGCCAGGTCATGAGCCCCTTCTGGGCGTGGAGGCGGTTCTCCGCCTGGTCCCACACCAGGGCCCGGTCGGACTCCATCACCTCGTCGGTGATCTCCTCGCCACGGTGGGCGGGGAGACAGTGCATCACCTGCGTGTCCGGGTCGAGCAGGTCGTCGCTGACCTGGAAGCCGCCACGCTGGAACCGCTCCAGTTTCTCCGCGCGCTGGTCCTCCTGGCCCATGCTGACCCAGACGTCCGTGTAGACGATGTCGGCCCCCTCGACCGCCGCCTCGGGGTCGGTCGTGACCTCGGGCGGTGTCCCGAGTTCGGCCGCCCGGTCGAGCACCGCGTCGTCGATGGCGTACTCCGGCGGGGTCGCCACGGTGAGGTCAAGGTCGACCATCGCCGCGCCCAGCACGAACGACTGGGCGACGTTGTTGCCGTCGCCGATCCAGGCCACGTCGGCCTCGAAGTCGCCGAACCGCTCGCGGATGGTGAGCAGATCCGCCAGCGTCTGACAGGGATGGGCGTCGTCGGTCAGGCCGTTGACCACCGGGACGGTGGCGTACTCGGCGAGCTCCTGCACGTCCGCGTGGTCGAAGACACGAGCCATCAGCAGGTCCACGTAGCGCGAGAGCGCGCGGGCAGTGTCCTTGACGGGCTCGCCGTGCCCGAGGTGGATGTCGTCCGGCCCGAGGAAGATGGCGTGGCCGCCGAGTTGCGTCATCCCCGTCTCGAACGAGACCCGCGTCCGCGTCGAGGGCTTCTCGAAGATCATCCCGAGCGTCTGCCCGGAGAGGAGTGGGTGGTGTTTCCCCCGGTGCTCGCGCTCCTTCAGGTCGGTCGCGCGGGTCAGCACCGCGTGCAGTTCCTCGGTCGTCAGGTCGTCGATGTCGACGAAGTTGCGTGGCTCGGTGTCGTCAGTCATCGTGGGAGGTGTCGCTGTCGGCCGCGTCGTCGGTGAGATCGCTCGCGACGCGTTCGAGCACCGCGACGGTACGGTCCAGGTCGCGCAGCGGGAGGTGCTCGTCGGGCGCGTGGTCCAGGTCCGAATCGCCGGGGCCGTAGGTCGCCATCGGACAGTCCCACGCGCCGGCGAAGACGTTCATGTCGCTGGTGCCGGTCTTGCGGAGGAGGCGCGGGTCGCCGCCCACGTCCCGGATGGCGACGCGGAACGACCGCGCTACCGCGGTCCGCGGCGAGACCATCACCGGCTGGACGGCGTCCTTCCAGTTGATGGTCCCCTCGTCCAGTTCGGCGACGACGGCCTCTCGGACGTCCTCGACGGTCAGCGACGGCGGCACCCGCAACTGCACGTCCATCGTCGCCTCCACCGAGAGGCCGTCCTCGGTGAGGCCGCCGTCCATCGCGACGGGCTTGGTCGTGACCTGCTCGAAGACCGGTTCGTACTCGTCGGTCTCGTAGCGGTCCTCGACGCGAGCCCACCAGCGGATGGCCGACTGGATGGCGTTGGCGTCCTCGCGGGAGGTGTGCCCGGACTCGGAGGTGCAGACGTAGCGGCCCGCGGTCAACCCGCGGTAGCCGAGCGTCACCCCGTCCCAGCCCGACGGCTCGCCGTTGACGACGGCGTCGGGCGCCTCGCGGTCCTCGACGAGATGACGCGCACCCCGGGAGTCGACCTCCTCGCCGACGACGCCGACGAAGGAGACGCCGGTGCGGACCGCGGCGACGGCCATCGCACACAGCGGCCCCTTCGCGTCGACGCTGCCCCGGCCCCACAGCACGTCGCTCTCGTCGCCCTCGCCGGGTTCGACGCGGACCGGGATGTCGCCGGGGACGGTGTCGACGTGCGAGGTGAGCAGGACGCTGTCGTCCGCGGGCGCGCGGACGTTGCCGACCTCGTCGGTCCACGCCTCCCGGCCGTGGGACTCGAAGAACTCGACGAGTTCGGTGGCCGCCGCTTCCTCCTCTCCGGTCGGCGAGGGCGTGTCGACCACGCGTTCGAGGAGGTCGCGCGCCTCCTGGTCGACGGGGACCGCGGCGTCGGCCGACGCTTCGGCGGCGTCGCTCACGCGAGGATCGCCTCCAGCGCGTCGACGACCTCGTCGGCGTGCTCGCGCTCGATGGTGAGTGGCGGCAGCAGCCGCAGCACCGTCCGGCCCGCGGGGAGCGCGAGTATCTGGTGTTCGATGGCGAGGTCGCGCAGCAGGCGGTTGGCCCCACGTTTCACCTCGATGCCGACCATCAGCCCGTGGCCGCGCACGTCGCGCACCTCGTCACCGAGGCGACTCTCGACCTCGCCCATGAGGTAGTCGCCCACCTCGGCGGCGTGCTGGGGGACGTTCTCGCGCTGGAGCACGTCCAGTGTGGCGCCAGCGGCCGCGGACACCACGGGGCCACCCGAGAAGGTGGAGCCGTGGTCGCCGCAGTTCTCCGCGACCCACTCCTTCACGACCGTCGAACCGATGGGGAGCCCGCTGCCGAGGCCCTTCGCAGTGGTCAGGATGTCCGGGACGACGTCGTGCTTCTCGGCGGCCCACATGTGGCCGGTGCGCCCGAGCCCCGTCTGTATCTCGTCCAGCACCATCGCCGCGCCGTGCTCGGTCGCGGTCTCGCGGACCGCGTGCAGGTACTCGGGGTCGGCCGGGTTGATGCCGCCCTCGCCCTGCAGCGGTTCGAGGATGACGGCGGCGGTCTCGTCGTCGACGGCCTCGGCCATCGCGTCGGCGTCGCCGTACTCAACGAACTCGACACCGCCGGCCAGCGGCTCGAACGGCTTCTTGTACTTGTCCTTCCACGTGGCCGCGAGCGCGCCCATCGTGCGGCCGTGGAAGCCACGCGTGGTCGCGACGATCTTCTCGTCTCCGGTGGCGCTCCGGGCGAACTTCAGGGCGGCCTCGTTCGCCTCGGTCCCGGAGTTGCAGAGCCAGACGTAGTCCAGGTCGCCCGGCGCGGAGTCCGCGAGCGCCTCGTACAGCGCGTCACGCACGTCGGTCGGGTACGAGGCCTGGACGTACATCAGGTCCTCCAGCTGGCTGGTCGCCGCGTCCACCACCTCGGGGTGGCAGTGGCCCACGGGTGTACAGGCGTAGCTGGCGCCGAAGTCGAGGTACTCGGTCCCGTTCGAGTCGTAGAGGTGGACGCCCTCGCCGCGTTCGATGCGGATGGGCTTCTCGGAGAAGACGAATCCGGTCATGCGTACGTGTGGCGGGCCTGCATTATCGAACCTGTCGGTCCGTGACAGTGCTGCCAGTCCGTCATGTCTCGTCCCCCTCGGGGAGCGCGCGCTGCAGGACGTGCGTGCCGCCACCCTCCAGCGCCGCGCGGACGGGGCGGTCGGCGTTGGCCGTCGCGACGACGACCTCAGGGGACCCGCCCTCGAGTGCTTCCGTCGCGGCCATCACCTTCCGGCTCATGAACCCCTCCGCCGCCGATTCGAGTTCCGCGAAGTCGTCCGCGGTCTCGACCGTCTCGATGCGCGTCGAGGCGTCGTCGGGGTCACGGTAGACGCCCTCCACGTCCGTCAGCGAGACGAGCGTCGCGCCGAGCGCGCCCGCCACCGCCGCACTCGCGCGGTCGGCGTCGGTGTTCACCGCGACGCCGTCGTCGGCCAGCATCGGTGGCGACGCCACCGGCGTGTAACCGTCATCGAGCAGCGTCTCCAGCAGGTCGCCGTTGACCTGCTTGATGGTCCCCGAGTGGTCGCCGCGGCGGATCTTCTTCTTCCCGTCCTCGACGACCCGAACCGCGGACTTGCGCGAGCCCGTCAGGAGCCCGCCGTCCACTCCGGAGAGGCCGACGGCGTCGGCACCGGCGTCGCGCAGGCCCGTCACGAGGTCGGTGTTCACGAGGCCGGCCATGGCCATCTTGAACACGTCCATCGTCTCCTCGTCGGTGAAGCGCCCGACGACACCCGAGGGGGTCTCGACGTACTCGGGCTCCATGCCCATCTCCTCGAGCGTGTCGTCGACCGCCGTCGAGCCACCGTGGACGACGACCATCTCCACGCCCTCGGCTGCGAGGTCGGCGATGTCCGCGAGCGCGCCCTCCGGTTCGACGGCCTTCGCGCCGCCGATCTTGACCACGACGCGGTCGTAGTCGGAGACATCGCTCACGGCGCCTCACCTCCGTGCACCGTGGCTGGCGTGCGGGGTGGTCGAGCAGCCGCTCGCGAGTCGGCCGGTCGCCCGGACACGGGCGCGGCAGGGCTGCTCGTCGAACCGTTCGTCGTAGAACACGCGGTTTCGTCGTGAAGTTGCATCGTTTTCGAAAAATTCCGCACGCTTTGCAGTTGTGTTGCTGTCCTCAGGGTGCGCCGATGGGATGGAACCCGGTGTGCTCCAGCCCAGCCGTCTCCTCGAAGCCCAGCGCGACGTTGGCGGCGTGGACCGCCTGGCCCGCCGAGCCCTTCATCATGTTGTCGATGGCCGAGAAGACCACGAGGCGCTTGTTCGTCGGGTCGACCTCGAAGCCGACCTCGGCGAAGTTCGAGCCCGCGACGGCCTTCGGCTCGGGGTAGCGGTAGACGCCACCGCCGCCCGCGGCCATGCGGACGAACGGCTCGTCCTCGTACTGGCCCCGATACGCCTGCCAGAGGTCGCCCTTCGAGACCGGCCCGTTCGGGAAGACGTGGCAGGTCGCACTCGCCCCGCGGATCATGTCCACGGCGTGGACCGTGAACGAGACGCTCGTTCCGAGGTACGCCTCGATTTCGGCCTCGTGGCGGTGACCCGTCGGCGCGTACGGGCGGACGACGCCCGAGCGCTCTGCGTGCGAGGAGGCCGCGCCGCCGCCGGCGCCGCCCTCGCTGGAGCCGACCTTGATGTCGATGACGAGCTGCTCGTCACCGTCGAGGATGCCCGCCTCGAACAGCGGGAGCAGGCCGACGATGCTGGCGGTGGCGTTACAGCCACCCGCCGCGATGAGGTCGGCGCCCGGCAGGTTCTCGCGGTTGAGTTCCGGCAGGGCGTACTCGGCCTCCTCGAGCAGTTCCGGGCGAGAGTGGCCGTCGTAGTAGTCGTCGTAGTACTGCTCCTCGGGCAGACGGAAGTCCGCCGAGAGGTCGACGACGGTGCCGGCGGCGTCGCGGAACTCGTCGACCTGGCCCATCGAGACGCCGTGGGGCGTACACGCGAACAGCGTGTCCACGGACTCGAGGTCCGCCGGGTCGGAGAACCGCAGGTCCATATGACGGAGGTTCGGGTGGATGCCGCCGACGGTCTTGTTGGCCTCCGAGCGGGAGGTCGCCTGCACGACCTCGAACTCGGGATGCCCGTCGAGCAGGCGCAGGAGTTCGCCGCCCGTGAACCCCGTGCCGCCGACGACGCTGGCGGTCTTGGTCATGTCGTGGCCTCCGCAGTCTCGGTCTCGACCTTCTCCTCCAGCCAGTCGACGACGGTTCCGGGCACGTCCACGTCGGCGACCTCGTTGAGCGCCTTGAACTCGACCGTGTGGTTCACCTCGTGGACGGTGTAGTTCTCGCCCGTCTCCATGAGGTCGACACCGAGCAGGCCGTCACCGACCGCGGCGCTGGCCCGCTCGACGAGGTCGCGCATCTCGTCGGTGATCTCGATGCGCTCGGTGGTGGCGCCCTTCGCGGCGTTCGTGAGCCAGTGGTCCGAGGAGCGGGCCATCGCCGCGACCGGCTCCCCGTCCGTGGCGAGCACGCGGATGTCACGGCCCGGCTTCTCGACGAACTCCTGGATGTAGAACACCTTGTGCTCGTAGTGGCCGAGCGTCTCCTTGTGCTCGAGGATGGCCTCGGCCGCGTTCCGGGAGTCGATCTTGGCCATCAGGCGCCCCCAGCTGCCGACGACCGGCTTCAGGACGCAGGGGTAGCCGAAGTTCTCGATGGCCTCCATCGCGGACTCCTTGGTGAACGCGACCGTCGTCCGCGGCGTCGGGACACCGGCTTCCGCGAGGACGAGGCTGTTACGTGCCTTATCGGCGCAGATGGCCGCCGTCCGCGGGTCGTTGACCACGGGCACGTCGTAGTGAGCGACGAACTCCGTGGCGTAGCGCGAGCGACTCGTCGCGAGACAGCGGTCCAGCACCAGGTCCACGTCGCGGAACGACTCCGGGACGTCGTGGACGTCGAAGTGCTCCTTGCGGACATCGACCTTCGTCACCTCGTGGTCGCGGTCGCGCAGTTCCGAGAGGAGGAGCTTCTCGTCGCGCCGGATGCGCGAGTACAGCATGCCGACCTGCATCAGCAGTCACCTCCTCGGGTGGTGGTCACTACTGCTGCCGGTGGCGTCGGCCGCCCGGCGCGGTCGCGCCGGGCCTGCGGGGCGGCACTGCCGCCCCTTGCGAGCGGCGGAGCCGCGAGCAGGAGGGCACGAATCGCGCCGGGCACGGTCATCTTACTCCCCCCAGTCCTCTTCGAGTTCGGGTGCCGTGTCCAGCTCGACGGGGTCGTCGTTGACCACTTCGAGCTCGGCACCGCAGGTCGCGCAGTCGACGATCTCTCCGACCTCGAGGTCGTCGTGCAGGTCCACGTCGGCCCCGCACTCGGGACAGTCTACCATTGTACCCGTACCTGGCGGCCTCGGCCACTTAAGCATGTCGAACTTGTCGAAAAGATGGTAGAATCGCACCGTCCGCTAACGGTCCGCAGAACGTCCATAACCCCACTCCGGCAGTCTGTATCAGATAGTTGTCAGTCTCCGCGGCGGGGACGGCGGCGGCGCCCGTGGCCCGCCGAGTGAGGGCCGTACACCGCGGGCCGGGCGGGTGGCCACCGCGTGGACAGCCTCAGACATAGTCCGCCACCTCCGCGGCGAGTCGGTCGGCCGCCTCGTCGAGCCGCTCGCGACGCGCTCCGAGCGTTGCACGGTCGGCCTCGAGCCGCTCGGCGGCGCGTTCGTGTGTGTCCGCCATCGCCGCGGGTGCGGGCCCGCCACGGGAGTCACGCATCGCCACGCTCTCGGCCGGGTCGAGCGCCCGGCGCACCTCGTCGGGGTCGACGTACTCCGCGAGCGGCGCGTCCAGCACGTCCTCGGCGGCGGCCGCCACCGCATCGTAGTCATCTCCCGCCTCGGCGGCCCGCGCCACGAGTTCGTGCGCGGTGCGGAACGGCACGCCGGCCATCGCCAGCAGGTCCGCGACACCCGTCGCCGTCGAGAAGCCCTCGCCCGCGGCCTCGGCGAGCGCGGCCTCGTTCCAGTCGGCGGTGGCGACGGCGCCGGCCGCGACCTCCACCGCGTCGAGGACGGCGTCGGCCGCATCGAACGCGTGCGGGTGGACCCGCTGGAGGTCGCGGTTGTACGCGCGGGGGAGTCCCTTCAGGCTCGTCAGGATGGCCTGCAGGTTCCCAGCCGCGTCGCCCGCGACCGCGCGGACGAGTTCCAGCGTGTCGGGGTTCTTCTTCTGGGGCATGATGGAGGAGGTCGAGGCGTAGTCGTCGTCCAGCGCCACGAACCCGCGGTTGGCGAAGATGACGAGGTCCTCTGCCAGTCCGGATAGGTGCGTCGCGAGCGTCGCGAGCGCACTCGTCGCCTCCAGCAGGAAGTCCCGCGCCGACGAGGCGTCCATGCTGTTCTCGACGAGGCCGTCGAAGCCCAGCAGGTCGGCCGTCCGCTCGCGGTCGATATCGAACGGCGTGCCGCCGAAGGCCGCGCCACCCAGCGGCGACCGGTTCGTCCGGTCGAACGCGTCGAGCAAGCGGCCGGTATCGCGGGCGAGCGCGCCCTCGTACGACCCCAGCCAGTGGGCGACGGTCGTGGGCTGTGCGGGCTGGAGGTGGGTGTAGCCGGGCGCGAGCGTCTCGCGTTCGGCCGCCATGGTGTCCAGCAGTACGTCGCGCGCCGCGAGCACCGCCTCGACGGTGTCGAGCAGGTCCTCGCGGAGCCGATAGCGGATGCACGTCGCCACCTCGTCGTTGCGCGAGCGCGCGGTGTGCATCTTGCCACCAACGGGACCGATACGCTCGATGACTGCGGTCTCGATGGCCGCGTGGACGTCCTCGCCGCCGTCGAGGGCGGCGTGGCCTGCCGCTTCCACGTCGTCGAGCGCGCCGAGGATGTCGCTGGCCTCGTCGTCGCCGATGATGTCCTGCTCGGCCAGCATCACCGTGTGCGCACGGTCGACCGCGAGGTCGGCCGCGAAGATGCGCTCGTCCTGCGCGAGCGAGGAGAGGAACTCGCGGGCGGGGCCGCCGCTGAAGCGGTCCCGGCGGACGACATCGCTGCCGTCGCTCTCGCCGCTCCCGTCGGTGGCGACTGCGTCCTCCGTGCCCGCATCCGTATCCTCGTGCTCGCGCCCGGTCATCTCACTCGGCGTCGTCGCCGCCCCAGTCGGTGCGACCCTCGTTCGCGGCCTCGGTCACCTTGTTCGAGAGGCGCTGCTGGAAGCCGTGGTACTTCGCGACGCCGGTGGCGTCGTCCTGCTCGATGCCGCCGATGACGTCCTCCGTGTTGAACGAGGCTGCCTCCGCGGAGTAGACCGCGTACGGGCTCTCGCGCCCGACCGGGCGCGCCTGCCCGCCCTCCAGCCGAACCGTGACGCTGCCGGTGACGCGCTCCTGGGTCTCGTCGATGAACCCCTCCAGCGCGCGGACCAGCGGCGCGTCGACGAGGCCCTGATACCCCTTCTCGGCCCACTCCTGGTCGATGTAGTTCTTGAACTGGCGCTCCTCCTGGGTGAGGACGAGCGACTCCAGCGCCTCGTGCGCGTTCAGGAGGGTGGTCGCGGCCGGGTGCTCGTAGTTCTCGCGCACCTTCAGGCCCAGCATGCGGTCCTCCATCACGTCCGTCCGGCCGACGCCATACGAACCGGCGGTCTCGTTCAGCGTCTCGATGAGTGTGACGGGGTCGAGGGCCTCACCGTCGAGCGCGACGGGATAGCCCTGCTCGAACTCGATGGTGAGTTCCTCCGTCTCGCTGCCCGGGGCGGAGGTCCAGTCGTAGATGTCCTCGCCGGGGACGTGGCTCGGCTCCTCCAGTTCGCTCCCCTCGACGGAGCGGCTCCAGAGGTTGGTGTCGATGGAGTAGGCGCCGCCGTCGCCGCCCTCGACGGGCAGGTTACGGTCGGCGGCGTACTCCTGCTCCCACTCACGGGTCAGACCGAGTTCGCGGACCGGCGCGATGACCTCCAGGTCCGAATCGCGCCAGACGGCCTCGAACCGGAGCTGGTCGTTGCCCTTGCCGGTGCAGCCGTGGGCGATGCCGGTACAGTCGTTCTCCTCGGCGACGGCGAGGATGGCCTTCGCGATGACGGGGCGCGCGAGCGCGGTCCCCAGGGGGTAGCCCTGGTAGGTCGCGTTCGCGCGGACGGCGTCCATACAGAGGTCGGCGAACTCCGCCTGTGCGTCGACGACGTAGTGCTCCAGCCCGAGCGCCTCGGCGGTCTCGTGGGCCTCGTCGAACTCGTCGCTCGGCTGTCCGACGTCGACGGTGACGCCGATGACCTCGTCGTAGCCGTACTCTTCCTCGAGCAGTGGAACGCAGACGGTGGTGTCGAGCCCGCCGGAGAACGCGAGCGCGACTTTCTCGTGTGTCATGGGTGTGTGGTGCGTGTGGTGTGTGATGGGTCGTTCGATATCCCCGGGCGCGTCACGAGCGAGTGGCGCGGCCAGGGAGCGATGCGGTCGTCAGGGGAAGTGAGAATAGTCGGGCCTAACGGCCCGGTCGCGGTCGTCGCGGGGCGAAAAGACGGGTCCCGGTGCTGGGCGAAGGCGCCAGCGTCACGGGAGCATCCGTCGTCATCGTGAGTCAACCTGGGTACAGCGCTCTACTAAACCCTTTCGTGACGGCCGGGCGCGTCAGGTGTGCGACCACCCCACACCCCATAACCGAGTGAAATGGATATTTTTCCATATATTCTCGGATATGGCCAATTATTCCATAACCAATCATTTTATCCACCATAGAAGGTGGAAACTCAGGACTCCTCGACCGACTCCACCGACATCAGGGGGTAGCCGTCCGCCATCGCCATCTCGGTGTGGACGGTCACGTCCTCGTACGCGATGCGCATCCGGACCTCGGAGAACCGGCCGGTCCACTCCGTGTAGTCGGCGCTGCTCTCGGCGAGCGCGTCGGCCAGTTCCTCCCCTCGCATCTCGACGGCCACGTCCTCGCAGTGGGGCTGGTTCTCGATGCTCGCCTCCATCGCGGTCGCCAGCGCGTCGGCGCTGTCGGGCGACAGCGGTGTCCCGGCGAACTGGTGGTAGAGCGAGCCGAACTTCACGCCCGCCTCGAAACACGCCACCTCGCGGTCGGTCGGCTGATTCTCGTCGGCCCGTGGCGCCGGCCCGTCGTCGTCCCGCGGCGCCGACCCGTCGGCCGGCAGGTCGTCGGTCATACGGGCCAGTCCACCGGGACCGACAATAACCGTTGGGAGCCCCGGAACCGTGTCGTTCGGGCCCACGCGACCCGTCAGAGAGCGACACGGAACGCGTATACGTTCGCACGGACTCACTCGCGTATGGACTACGAAGCCTCACTCACCAGAGCGCTCGACGCGCTCCCCGAGCGGAGCGCGGAGAGCTCCCGCCTCTCCGTCCCGGACCCCGAGGGCCAGGCCGACGGCGCCTTCACCCGGTTCACCAACCTCGACGATGTCGCCGACGCGCTCAGCCGCGAGACCGAGCACGTCCACTCGTTCGTCCAGCGCGCGCTCGCGACGGCCGGCCAGCTCAGCGAGGGCGTCGGCCGCTACAACGGCCGCTTCGACGGCGCCGACTTCGACGCCGCCATCACCGACTACATCGAGGAGTACGTCCGGTGCTCGGAGTGTGGCCTGCCGGACACCCGCATCGTGAACGAGGACGGCACGCAGATGCTCCGCTGTGACGCCTGCGGTGCCTTCCGCCCGGTCTCGAAGCGCCGCTCCAGCAGCCAGCAGCAGGCCGACGCCGTCGAGAAGGGCGGCCGCTACACCGTCGAGATCACCGACACCGGCCGCAAGGGCGACGGCGTCGCCAAGCGCGGCGGCTACACCATCTTCGTCCCCGGCACGCAGGAGGGCGATGTCGTGGACGTCTACATCGAGAACATCTCCGGCCAGCTCGCCTTCGCGCAGACGGAGTAAGGCTGAACGGCTGCTCCAATTCCGCGGCGGTCGGCCGATACTTTTCTCTGATGACGTGGGCACCGACGGCATGGCGACGACGCCGGAGGAGTGTCTGGACGCGCTACGAGAGGCGGCCACACGGCTGGGCGAGTCACCGACGAAGGCAGCATACGAGGAGCTGGGGCTGCAGCCCGCGTCTGCAACCATCATCCGACAGGTGGGAGGCTGGAACGCGGCGAAGGAACAGGCCGGACTGGAAACGAACGCCTCCACGGGGTCCCGGGTGGGCCCCAGGCCCGACGACGTGGACGTTTCCGACGAGGAATGGGCCGAGATGACGGCCGACCGGCGCTGGGACTATCGGAACCGCGAACGGAACGCCCAGTTGACCCTGAAGCGACGCGCACGGCACCGGGCGTGGGTCAACGAGCGGAAGGCGGAACGTGGCTGCCGACGATGCGGCGAGGACGACCCCGCCTGTCTGGACCTGCACCACACCGACCCGGCCGCGAAGGAGCGCGCCGTCGGGAAACTCATCACCCACGGCCACGGCCGGGAGCGGCTCCGAGAGGAACTCGATGCCTGCGAGGTGCTGTGCGCGAACTGCCACCGGCGCGAGCATCACGACACGGCGACCGACGGCCTGCGCGGTTGGGTCCACGCCCACAAGGCGACCCGTGGGTGTGGGCGCTGCGACGAGGACGACCCGGTGGCCCTCGACTGCCACCACGACGGAGCGAAGGGGACGACCGTCGCCCGGTTACTGGCGAACGGCCGACCGTACGAGATAATCAGAGAGGAGATCGCCCGCTGCGTCGTCCTCTGTGCGAACTGCCACCGGCGGGAACATCACGAACCGCCAGCGCCCGATGAAGACTGAGAACCGGGAGCCGGTAACGGGACTCCGCAACACTCATATATCGATGTCCGCTAGCGATGTCTGTAGACGCAGTCCATTGGGGTAGATCGGCCAATCCTGTTGCCTTCTGGGGGCAACGACCCTGGTTCGAATCCAGGATGGACTATAACTCTTTAACTTCACATTTTACCGAGTTATTCGGCATCGTGAGTCCGGCGTCACGACCGTCGTGACACCAGTCCGGGAGGAGTTCTCCCCCACGAACCAACCCTTTACCCACACCCGTCCAAGCACGCCCGTGCACGAACCGACCGAGCGGGTGCAGCGGGCCTCACGCTCCCAGATACGGGTGATGTACGACCTCGCGGAGGCGGCCGACCGCGACCTCGTCCGGCTGGAGGTCGGCGAGCCGGACTTCGACACGCCCGAGCACGTCATCGATGCCGCCGCGGCCGCGGCCCGGGACGGCGCGACCCACTACACGCCGAACGCGGGGACCCCCGAGTGCCGGCGGGCCATCCGGGACGCGATGGCGGCCGACTACGGGGTCGAGCACACCATCGACGAGATCGTCGTCACGGTCGGCGGGATGGAGGCGCTCCACCTGGCGACGATGGCGGTCGTCGGCCCGGGGGAGGAGTTGCTCTATCCAGGGCCGGCGTGGCCGAACTACGAGACACAGGCGTTCCTGGCCGACGGACAGCCGGCCGAGGTGCCGATGCCGGCCGAGACGGGGTTCGCCCTCGACCCGGGCCGGCTGGTCGACCGGATGGGTCCCGAGACGGCGGCGGTCGTCCTCACGACGCCGTCGAACCCGACCGGGCGGGTGTTCGAGCCCGCGGCCATCCGGGCGGTCGTCGAGGCGGCTGCCGACTGCGGGGCGTACGTCATCGCCGACGAGGTGTACGCCGGGTTGACCTACGACCGCGACCCGCGCGGCGTCGCGGCACTCACCGGGCACCCGTCGCACGTCCTCACGGTCGGCTCGTGTTCGAAGACGTACGCGATGACGGGCTGGCGCCTCGGCTGGCTCGCCGGCGACCGGACCGTCATCGACGAGGTGACGAAGGTTCGCGAATCGACGACGGCCTGCCCTTCCAGCGTCGCCCAGGCGGCGGCCATCGAGGCCCTCACCGGCCCACAGGCGCCGTTCGAGGCCATGTACGAGGCGTTCGCGGAACGGCGTGACCTCGTCGTCGACCGCATCGCCGACATCGACGGCCTCTCCGCGCCGCGTCCGGAGGGTGCGTTCTACGCGTTCCTCGACCCCGATGTCGACGCCGACGCCCTCTCGTTCGCGAAGTACCTCCTCCGGGAGCACGGCGTCGTGCTCGCGCCGGGCAGCGGCTTCGGGACCGCCGGTGAGGGGCGGCTCCGGCTCTCCTTCGCCGCCTCGAAGAAGCGCCTCCGGACCGGCCTGGACCGCATCGCCGCCGGCATCGCATCGTACTGACATCGGTCGCCCGGGATACTGACATCGGTCGCCCGGCATCTCGCTCGAACGCTCGCACGTCACCGGACGGGCAGCGGTTCCGGCGTCGTGCCCTCAGCCGAGCACGCGCTGGAGCAACCGCTCCAGCGGCAGCCGGTCGAGGAACCGTTCGACCGGCGCCGGGAGACCGGTCGTCAGGGCCATCAGGACCGTCAGCCCGGCCGCTGCGAGCACGACCAGGAAGAGTCCTCCGAGGACGCCCCCCGGCTGGAGTACCGAGCGGTCCGGGCGGCGGGGGTTGTAGTGGACGGTCACCTCGCTGTCGGTCGGGTACGCCTCCAGCCACTCGCGGGCCCCGGAGCGGGAGCTGAACGACGGACCGCTGCCGACGGCGATGCGGGAGCTGACGTACGTCGTGCCGTCCACATCGTACTCGTACCGGAGCTTCGGGCTGTAGGAGGTGGAGCCCCCCTCCGAGGAGGTACTGCTCGTGATATCCTGTCCACGGACGACGCCGCTCGTCGTCGGCCAGCGGTAGGTCCGGAGCCCCTTCACCATGATCCGGAGGCCGAACAGCAGGAACAGCCCCCCGAAGGCGAAGATGAAGGTCACCGGCGGGATGTCGCCGGCAATGGCGGTGGGGATGCCGACGGGAATGTCCGCCGCGAGGACGATAGCCGGGACGAGGAAGACGACGGAGCCGACGAGGAAGAACAGCAGCCGCGTCGACCAGGTCCACGTCCGGAGGAACGACCGCGACGGGTCCGTGGGGTCGTACGGGACCGTCACGCGGGTGTTCTCCTCGTAGCTGTCGGCGATGCGCTCGGCGTAGCGGCGGCGGCGGATCGGCCCGTCGAACGGGGACACCCGGACGTTGACGTAGGTCTCCCCGTCGACGCTGTACTCGTAGCGGACGAACGGGACGTAGCCGCCGGAGGTCGAGCCGGTCGTGGTGAGGCCGCCGAAGCTGTCCCGGAGTTCGCGCAGCGTGAACACCCGCGACTCGAGGACGACGGCCTCGGTGGTCGGCCACCCTCGGGCCGCAAGCGCCGTCCGTGCCGGGGCGAGCCCCACCGCCAGGGCCACCAGCCCCATCATGGCGAGGAAGGCGCTGAACGGCCCGAACAGGACCCACCACCCGACCAGCAGTCCGATTCCGACGACGAGATACCGCCAGTCCAGACTGGGCCGGCCCTGGTAGACATCCGCCAACCGGTCCTCGACGCTGGCGCTCCCGTGTCCTGTGCCCCCCGTCCCGGTGCCACCCTCCGTCCCGGATGGCTGTTCCCGTGGTTCCCCTCCCATCTCGAGTTGTCCTTGCGAACCATGGGTGTTAAATCATGACGTGTCCCCGGAGGAGAGAGGCGAATGCGCGCGGATACCACGACAACGCGGCGGCCGATGGGGGGCGGAAGCCGGTAGGGGCCACGGGGGCGATGGGCGGCAGCGGCACGGTCGCCCGTCGGCCTCGCCGCCGCCCGGACGGCCGTACCGGGGCGTCCACACGACGGGGCCACCGCCGACATACTTGTACCTCGGCCACCGAGCGTGCGCATGGAGCCGTCCCACGTCCTCGTCCCGCTGGACGGGTCGCCGCTCGCGGACGACGCGCTGGCCCACGCACTCGCCACGTTCGACTGCCCGGTGACGGTGCTGAACGTGGTGACACCGCTCGACGCCGGGATGAGCGAGGGGGGCGTCCTCGAGGCCGCGGAGGGGCGCCAGGCGGCCGCCCGCGAGCGGGCCGACGAACTCGTCGCGGACGCGAAACACCGGGCCGAGGAGGCCGGGAGGACCGTCGACACCGCCGTCGAGGCGGGGGACCCCGCCGACACCATCCTCGCGTACGTCGACGATCACGACATCGACCACGTCGTGATGGGCGGGCACGGCGGGTCGCGGGGCGACCTCGCGCGGCGGCTCCTCGGAACCGTGGCGACGAAGGTCGTCGGCGAGGCGTCGGTGACGGTGACGGTCGTTCGGTAGCAACGCGGCGGACGGGCGGCCGGTAGAACGCGGCGGGCAGGCAGCCGGTAGCTACGAACCGAGGACCGTCGCGAAGACCCGGTAGAGGCCGAATCCGATACCGACCGACGTGCCGAGCGTGAGCACCCAGAAGGTCAGCGTGATACCGATCTTCCGGCGCGAGACACCCGCCGAACCCCCGGCGAGCCCGCCGCCGATGACGCCGGAGATGATGATGTTGTTGAACGAGATGGGGATACCGAGCGCGATGGCGGCCTGCGCGATGATGAAGCCCGGGACGAGCGCGGCGATGGAGCGCCGGATGCCGAGCTGGGCGTACTCCCGTGAGGTGGCCTGCAGGAGCCGCGGCGCACCCATCCACGCCCCCCCGAGGATGCCGACCGCGCCGACCGACAGGAGGACGATTCCCGGCAGCCCCAGCTCCGCGACGTAGAGGTTCTCCAGCGGCCCCGTCGCCAGCCCCACCTGGCTCCCGCCGCTGGAGAACGCGACGATGCTGCCGAGCGCGACGAGGAACGTCTTCACGCCCCGGTCGACGGAGGCCTGCGTCCGCCGGCGGATGACCCAGAAGCTGGCGGCCGCGGCCAGCAGCGTCGCGGCGACGACCGCGAGGTCGATGTCGGCGACGACCGGGGAGGAGACGGCTCCAGCGAGATACCCGGCGATGGAGTTCTGCGTGGCCTCGCCGGGCGCGGGGATGATGCTCAACTCGACGTTCGCGACGATGCCGCCGACGACCCCCGCGAGCAGGGGGATGCTCACCGTCTCGGGCACGTCGTCGCGGCGCAGGAGGGTGGCGGTCAGATAGGCCATCCCACCCGAAACCGGCGGTACCAGCGCCCAGAAGATCGCGATGCGCCGGTAGGTATCGATGGCGGGGTCGCCACCCAGCGAGAGCCCGACCCCCACCATCGCGCCCGTGGTGGCGAACGCCGCGGGCACGGGGTAGCCGGTGTAGATACCGAACGCCATGAACGCCGTCGCGGTCAGCAGTCCGGCCGTCGCCGCCAGCGACGTGATGGCGACGCCGTCGATGAGACCGGCACCGACCGTCTCGGAGATGCTCCCGCCCTGCGTGAGCGCGCCCAGCGCCGCGAGGATGCCGATGAGGAAGGCCGCCCGCATCGTCGAGATGGCGTTCGCGCCGATGGCGGGGGCGAAGGGTGGGGAGTTGCTGTTCGCGCCGAGCGTCCACGCCGTCCCGAGGCTGGTGACCGTCGCGAGCACCACCAGCCCCCAGAAGACGACCGCGGTCACCGTCGGAGCAGGCCCCCGATCCAGTGGCGGAGTCCCCCAACCGTGTCGCCATCGCGGGCGAGGATGACCGTCCGGCCGGTGCGGTCGACGACCCGCCGTGGGACCGATCCGGCCAGTTTCCGCCTGATGGCCCCCTGTCGAGTCGCCCCCATGACGACCACGTCGTGGTCGCTCGCTTCCGCGACGATGGCGTCGGCCACGTCGTCGGCCGACCCGACCGCCGTCGCCGTCGACACGTCCGGGCCGTCGTCGGCTAGCGCCGCCCGTTCCTCGGCGACGAAGGCCTCCGCGGTGTCCGTGTCCGTCCCGTCGGTGGCGACCGAGAGCACGAGGACGCGGGCATCGTTCCGGGCGGCGATGGCCCGCGCGACGTTGGCCGCCGCGTCGGCGTGAGGCCCCCCCGCGACCGGGAGCAGGACCGACTCGACCCCGTTCGCCTCGCGGCCGACGCGCTCGATGTAGAGGTCACAGCGTGCCCGCTCGACGAGCGTGTCGATGGTGCTCCCGAGGACGGCCTCGCTCCGGCGTCGCTGTCCGTGCCAGCCGACGACGAGCGCAGCCGGGTCCGTCTCCGCGACCGTCGCGAGCAGCCCCTTCGCGACCGACCGTCCGGTGACCACGTCGCGCTCGAGGTCGACACCCTCCGGCGTCGTCACCGACTCGATCAGCTCGTGGCTCTCCTCGGCGAACTCGTCGACGATGGTCTCGTCGGCGAAGACGCCGAACGGGGAGTCGTGGGGCTTCACCGCGACGGTGACGAGCCGGACCGTGCCGGGGCCGAGGGCCGCGAGGTCACCCGCGGTCCGGACCAGCTGCTGGGCGGCCTCCGGGTTCCCGACGCCGACCAGTACCTGTCCGCCGGACCGCTCGTCGTCCATTGCTACAGGTTCGGGCCACTCCCGTGTTAAACGTTCGCGGAGCGGGGCGGCCGCGGCGACGCGACGAGGGGCGGCTGTCAGGCGAACACGCCGGTCCGTTCCCGGCTCTTCCCGTCGGCGCCGATGAGCACGCGGCCGGCCGACCGTGGGCCGTCCTCCCGGACCGTGTCCGGTACAGTGACCTCGGTCCTGACGAACGGTCTCGGGCGGTTCATCTGGTAGATGGTCGGGCCGCTGTACTCCAGCGGGAACCGTTTCAGCTCCAGCCGGAGCCCGTCGGGGCGGACGGCGCCGACGAGGTAGTTGACCGGGGAGTGGGCCCCCCAGAGCGCGCCGTGGGTGACCTGCCAGACCCCGTCGGCACGGTCGACGGTGAGCGCGTGGTGCTCGCCACAGAGGTAGGTGTCCACGTCGAACTCGCGGAGCGCCCGCCAGAAGCCCGACTCGCGGCCGCCGTCGAGGTAGAGCGCGCTGGAGTGGCGCGACTTCACCGGTCGCAGGACGGGGACGTGGCCCTGGACCACGACGTGGTCGGCGTCGGTCGCCGAGAGGACCGAGCGGAGCCACGCCAGCTGCTCGCCGGTGACCGAGACGTGGACCGCACCGTCGCGCCGCTCGAAGGTGTCGACGGTGACCAGCAGGAAGTTCTCCCGCTCGACCGTGTAGGCCAGGCCCTCGTACCCCTCCGGGCCGTTCCGGGGCGTGTCGAACTGGCGGGCGAACTGGCGCTCGAACGTCGCCGTCAGGTCGTAGGTGTCCTGGTTCTCCCACTCGTCGTCACCGAGTTCGTGGTCGCCGACAGCCGGGTAGAGGGTGATATCGTGGTCGCGCATCCGGCGGACGTAGCCGCCCCAGTAGGCGTTGGCGTACAGCCGGACCTGCTTGCGTGATTCCCACCACCGCGCGTCCATGATGTCGCCGGCGACGAGCGTGAAGGCCGGGCCCTCGCGCTTGAGCCGGTCGAGGAACCAGCTCAGGGCGTCCTCCCAGCCCGCCATCGGATACGGGATGTCGGCGTTGAACAGGTCCGGGACGCTGGTGAACCGGAAGCTCCCGGCGGCGGGCGTACGGTCGGTCGGCGAGACGGGCGACTCGCCCGACGCCGTCGGGTCGGGGCCGTCACCGCCGTCGCCCCCGTCGCCGGTCAGCCCGGAGCAGCCCGCCAGGCCGGTCGTCAGTGCCGCTCCCGTGGTCGCGAGTACCCGGCGCCGGGTGCGGCGGCGTCGCATGGTCGGCTCTCGGAGGACCAGCGGCAAAAATCACGGGGCAGGATGCAGGTCCCGGCGGGACTACTCGGCGCGCACGAGCCGGTAGACCCCGCCACCGTTCGCGCCCGTCCCCAGCATGTACAGCTCGCCGTCGGCGTCGCGGCCGACCGAGAGGAGCCGACCGAGGGCGCTCGCGTCGTCGCCGAGGTCGAGGGGGCGGGTGGGCCAGCGGCCGTCCGACTCGGGCTGGGTCGCGACGAACAGCCGGCCGTCGACCTGCAGGTCGCCGAAGACGTAGGCACCCTCGAGCCCGGGAATCGCGTCACCGCGGTACACCTGGCCGCCGATGACGGAGATGCCGCTCACGCCGTCGCCGGAGTGGGGGTACTCGACGATGGGGTCGACCAGCGGTTCGCCGCCGCGCACGTCCTCGGGCGTCGAATCGGGACAGTCGTCCGCGCCGTAGCAGTGCCGGCCCTCCCTGACGTTCCAGCCGTAGTTGCCGCCCTTCTCGACGATGTCGACCTCCTCGAACCGGCTCTGCCCCACGTCGCCGACGAACAGGCGGCCGTCGTCGAACGCCATCCGGTAGGGGTTGCGCAGGCCCCACGCGTAGTGCTCGTCCAGTCCCTCGCGGCCGACGAGCGGGTTGTCCTCGGGGATGGCGTACGGCGTGCCGTCACCCTCGCCGTCCACATCGATACGGAGGATGGACCCGAGCAGGTTCTCGGTCACGTCCTGCCCGTTGCCGCCGCCGACCGCGTCGTACCAGTCGGCGACGTGGCCCGTGCCCTGGTCGCCACCCGCGCCGCCGTCGCCGACCGCGACGTAGAGGAAGCCGTCGGGACCGAACGCGAGGTCGCCGGCGTTGTGGTTACCCTGCGGTTCGGGAATCTCCAGCAGCGCGCGCTCGCTGTCGCGTCTCGCGCGGCGGCCGTCGCTCGTGGCCGCGAACTCGGCCAGGACGAACGTGTGCGAGTAGTTCGAGGGCGTCCCCTCGCGCGAGGGGGCGCTGTAGCGGACGAAGACGCGCCGGTTGTCGGCGAAGTCGGGGTGGAGCGCGATGCCGAGCAGACCCTTCTCGCCGCCAGCCGTCACCGTCTCCCGGAGGTCGAGGAACGGCTCCTCCCGGCGGCTCCCGTCCTCGACCGTGTGGACGATACCCTGCTGTTCGGCGACGTACGCACGGTCCGCGTCGGGCGCGAACTGGATGTCGAGCGGCGCCCGGAGCCCCTCGACGAACGGCTCCAGCCCGACCGCATCCGGGAGGTCGGTCTCGTCGGGGAGTGTGTCGGTCGGCGTGTCGGGCGCGCTGCCGTCGCCACCGTCACCGCCACCCGGGAGCGTACAGCCCGCGAGGCCGGCCGCCGCGCCGGTGGCCGCGACCCGGAGAAGGCGCCGCCGGCTCGTGGATGGGTCCATACCGGCAGCGAGGGGCGGGACCCACAAATACGCCCGCCACCCGGTCGTCCGCGCACCCCAACCGCGACCGAGCGGTCGGCGACCGGCGCCGCGTCGGTGCGGTGGCTGACCGCCGGCGGGCAGCGGTTAAACGAGCCCCGAATCGGTCGCACCGTGTTTATGCGACCGGGGTGAGAGGCGGGGGTATGGCTCTGCGAGCCGACGAACCACATCCCGAGGTCGAACTCGTTCTCGAACAACTCGCCGCCCTGAACGCGCTCCCGCTCAACCAGTACGGCCCCCGGGGCGCCCGCGACCTGTTCTCGCAGTTCAACGCCGACGAGGACGAGCCCGAGGTCGGGCGCGTCCACGACTTCACCGTCCCCGGCTACCAGCCCCAGGAGGGCGAGCAGCGCGACCCCGTGCCAGTCCGGCACTACCGCCCCGGCGAGGCCAACGAGGACCGCCCGACGGTCGTCTACTACCACGGCGGCGGGTTCGTCATCGGGAGCCTCGACAGCCACGACGTGACCTGCCGGCATATCTGCAACCGCGCGCAGGTCAACGTCGTCTCCGTGGACTACCGCCTGGCTCCGGAGGACCCGTTCCCCGCGGCGATCGAGGACGCCTACGCCGCCGCGAGCTACGTCCACGAGCATCCAGAGGAGGTCGACGGCAACGGCCAGCTCGCCGTGATGGGCGACAGCGCCGGCGGCAACCTCTCGGCCGCGGTCTGTCAGATGGCCCGTGACCGCCGGGAGGAGGCGGAACCCGCCGCAGCCGGTGAAACCGGCGAGGGAACGCGAGAGCCCGCGATGCCCATCCCGGACATCGACCGGCAGGTGCTCCTCTACCCGGCCGTCGACGCCCGGCAGGACCGACCCTCCTGGGAGCAGAACAAGGAGGGCTACTTCCTCGTCGAGGAGGACATGCTCTGGTTCTTCGACTGCTACTTCGGCAGCGACCTCCACCAGAAGAACCCGTACGCGTTCCCGCTGGCGGGCGACCTCCACGACCTGCCGCCCGGAACCGTGGTCACGGCGGGCTTCGACCCGCTCCGCGACGAGGGCATCGCCTACGCCGAGAAGCTGGGGCAGGCCGGCGTCGAGGTCGAACACCGCAACTACGACGATGTCATCCACGGCTTCCTCACGATGCTCACCGAACCCGTCGAACTCGAGCGGGCCCACGAGGCGATCGGCGACATCTGCGAGAACCTGCAGCGCGGGTTCGGCATCTACGAGTAGACTGATAAATTCGTTCATTTTATCAAGAACCCAGTACTTCGGACCTTATACGACACCTCCATCACTAATCCCTTACTTTGAAAGCATAACATAGATACAGGCATTCAGAGTCCCACATCGACTCATATCACTGTTACGGCGGAACCGCTCCCGAAGCCCTCACTCGCTCGACCATCCGGGACCCGCTCGGTCGCTTCGCTCCCTCGCGTCGCCTTCGGCGACGGCTGCGCTCCTCGCTCGCGTTGCTCGCTGCGGTGCTTGCCGGGTCCGGGATGGGTCGAGCAGGTTCGCCCTTCGGAAGTCCACCAGGCCCGCGCGTGGGTCAGTCGGGTCCGTGGGCCTCATGCCTCCCCAGCCGCCTGCGGTGCTCGCTGCCGCTGCGCTCCTCGGCCCTCGCGCGCTTAGAGATGGACGGCGACCGCTGGTAGCTCGCGGCATGAAGCCGCTCGCGGAGGCGGGCGCCGTCCACCAGCGCGCGCCGGTTGGGCTGACGAGGCTGGCACGCACCAGACGAGCGGCTGGGTCGACCGGCTGGTTCCGGAACCAGGAAGCGCGCTTGTGCCTCCGCCGTGGAGGTCGTTCGAGAGAGCGACGCCCTCTCGTGATCACGAAGTCTTCGATTTTCGGACGACCGCGACCGCAGGGAGCGTGCCGGAACACCGCGGCGTCCTCGTGAGCGAAGCGAACGAGGGCTCGTCAGAGCTTGCTCTGACGGCGCGAGCGCGGGGAGGTGTGGGGACACTGCGCTCCGCTGGAACCACCAGACGCGAACGCTCCGGTGAACAGCCGAATCCTAGTGGACTCGAAGCGCGAGGGCTAGGGGTCTCAGCCGTCGCCGGACCCCGAATGACAAAACGCAACTCCTCCACCAGACCCGTTCTACATCGTTTCGAGAATGTCCAGCACGCGCTCCTCGTTCTCGCGCTCGGGACCACGCTCCCCCTCGAAGCCGCGCTCGCGGACGTGCTCGACGGTCGCCGCCACGGCCTCCTCGTGCGGTGTCGACCGCCAGCCCAGGTCCCGGAGCTTCGTCGTGTCCAGCACGTGGGGGTACCCCCGGTAGAGCGGGAAGTCCTCGTGGACCAGGTCGCCGGCCTCGAGTTCCCGGGTGCCGGCCGTGACGACCTCGGGATGCGAGCCACAGGCGTCGGCCACGAGGTCGACCCACTCACCCAGCGTCGGCAGGTGGTCGTCGCCGCAGTTGTACGCCTCGCCCGGCTCGCCGCGGTCGAGGAGCGTCAGGATGGCGTCGGCCACGTCCGCGACGTAGACGAGGTGTCGGAGATTGGTGCCGTCGCCCGGCACCAGGACACGGTCGGCGCCGTCCACACGGTCGACCCAGTAGTCGAACCGCTCCGTGTAGTCGTGGGGGCCGTAGACGATGGGCGGGCGGAGGCTCATCGCGTTCACCCCGTCCTCGGCCGCCGCGAACAGCCGCCGGTCGGCCTCGGCCTTTCTGTTCCCGTAGGTGTCCCAGGTGTCGTCGGTCGCCTGCTCGTCGGTGCAGTCGTGGAGCGGAGTCTCCCCCTCGCGCTTGGGGATGCGCTCGGCGCCGTAGGCGGCACCCGAACTGACGAAGACGTAGGCGTCGACATCGGCGAAGACCTCGCAGGCGACCGCCACGTCACGGGGGTAGTAGGCCACGCAGTCGACCACCACGTCCGGGTCGACGGCCTGGCGGGCGTCGCGGAGGTCGTCGTCCTCGCGGCGGTCGCCCTCCACGTGGCCGACCGCGTCCCCGAACGGTGACTCGCGGTTGCCGCGGTTGAAGGTAGTCACCTCGTACCCCTCGGCGCGGAGGGCCTCGACGGTGTGGCGGCCGATGAATCGGGAGCCACCGATGACGAGCGCGTCGGCGTCGGTCATACCGGCGGGTCGCCCGGCCGGGGGAAGTCGGTTTCGGCGAGGGAGCGAAGCCGTCACCCGGCGCTCAGACCCGGCGCCGCCCGAGCAGCCGCGCAGCGACGGCCGTCGGTACGACGACCCAGCCGGCGAGCGCGGCAGCGACGACCGGCACCGAGAGCCCGGCCGCAGCCAGCACGCTCCCGAAGCCGCCCGCGACGACATCGACCTGCGAGAGCGCCAGCACGCGGAAGCAGTCCACCGGGTTGAGCAGCACGGCGACCGCGACCGCCCGCGACCCCAGGTCGAGGCCGGCGATGGCGGCGAACGCGACCAGGTCGTGCAGCAGCACGACCCAGAGCCAGCCCGCCAGCGAGAGCCCCAGCGCGTGGGTCTTCTCGACCGCCACCGTCGAGACCAGGGTTGCGATGGCCAGGACGGCCCACCCCAGCGCGACCGCCGCGAGCGCGACGGCGGCGTACGCGCCGAGTCCGCCCGGCCCGAGCGTCAGGGTCAGTACGAGTCCGCCGGGGAGGAAGCCGACCAGCGTGGCGCCGCCGAGCACCGCCGCACGGCCCGCGAACCGGCCGACGAGGAGTTCCGCGCGGGAGAGTGGCAGCGCGAGCACGAGTTCGAGCGACCCGCGTTCGTCGGCCCCGACGACCGTGTCGTAGCCAACCGCGACCGCCGCCAGCGGCACGAGGTAGACTCCCAGCTCGACGACCGTCGCGACGACGGCGTCGGCCCGGCCCGGCCCGACCGCCGAGCCGCCGAACCGGACCACCGCGACCGTGAACAGCCCGAACAGGGCGACGAGACCGACCGCCCACCGGCTCCGGACGAGGATGCGGTACTCGCGGGTCGCGACCGCCGCGAGCGGGTCACCGCTCGGGAACCGGGCCGACCGCCGGACCGGTTCCGCAGTCGCTGCCGCGTCCCCGGTCCCCGTCGCGCCCGAAGCCGCCACGCCGCCGTCCGGCGAGGGGTCGCCCGTGCTGGCTCTGGCACCGTCGGCGTCCCCGGGCTGGTCGTCGCCCCGGGAATCCCGCTCGTCGGTCATGCCGTCTCACCTCCTGTTCCGGCGGGGCGCTCCGGGTGCGTCCCGTCGTCCTCGGTGCCGCCGACGGCCTCGTGGAACGCGGCCTCCAGCCCCGGTTCGGTCACCTCGAACCGTTCGAGGGGGTGGGCCTCGCCGACGGCGACCAGCGCGTCGTACGCCTCGCCCGGCGGGCAGTCCGCGGTCACCAGCGTCCCGCGCTGCGAGACGGCCGCCACGGCCGCCCGCTCCCGGAGCAGCCGGGCGGCGTCGGCCGCGGCCTCCGGGTCCGGGAGTGCCAGCGAGACGGTCACCGCCTCACCCGACCGTCGGAGCTGCTCGACCGGGCCGTCGACCGCGACCCGCCCGCCGTTCATCAGGACCGCCCGGTCGCAGAGCCGCTCGATCTCCGACAGCGCGTGCGAGGAGAACAGGACGGTCACGTCCGTCCGGTCGGCGAGCGCGCCCACCACCTCGTGGAACGCGGCGATGCCGTCCGGGTCGAGCCCCGCGGTCGGCTCGTCGAGGATGAGCACGGCCGGGTCGCCGACGAGCGCCGTCCCGAGGCCGAGTCGACGGTTCATCCCGTTGGAGTAGCCGCCCACCCGGCGGTCGGCGGCGTCGGCCAGCCCGACCGTCGCGAGGATCCGCCGGACGTGGTGGGCCCGGCCGTCCGCGGGGACCCCCCGGACGCGGGCGTGGAACCGGAGCACCTCGCGCCCGGTCAGGTTCGCCGGGAAGCCCGCGTGTTCGGGCAGGTAGCGGACCAGCTCCCGGACCCGGTTCCCGTCGGCCGGGTCGGCGCCGGCGACGCGCACGGTCCCCTCGTCCGGCCGGTTCAGCCCGACCAGGAGCTTGAACAGGGTCGTCTTCCCGGCCCCGTTGGTGCCGAAGACGCCGACGGACTCGCCGCGACCGACCGATAGCGAGACCCCATCGAGCGCCTGCACGTCGCCGTACGCCGCTGATACGTCAGTTATCTCAATCATCGTAGTACTGCCTCCAGTCGTCGTGTGCTGGTTCGGTACGCGGTCGGCTATCGACGATGCCCGGCGACTCGATGGCGGGGACGGTCGCCTCGGCCAGGCGGACGGCATCGAACGCCGGGCTGGTGGCGAACACCCGGGTCGCCGGCTGCCTGGCGGTCACCTGCTCGATTGCCCCGGCAGGCTGGTGGCGGGTCTCCCCGACCCCGTCGTCGTCGAGGTCGACCGGGTTCGCGCCGGCCCAGTAGTTGCCGGTGCTCGTGTTCCAGTACACCTGCTCCTCCAGCACGGCCAGCACGGCGCGGTCGTTCCGGAGGAAGCTGTTGTTGGTGACGGTCGTGTCCGTACTGCCCGCGGTGAGGTGGACACCGACATCGTTGCCGGCGACGAGGTTGTCGGTCAGCGTGTTGCCCACCGAGTTGTACATGAACACGCCGTTGCCGTTCCCGACGAGGTGGTTCCCGCGGACCGTCGTGTCGTCGATGCTCTTCAGGAGGATGCCGTGGCCGGACTGACCGGTGTTGTTGACCGCGACGTTGTCAGCGACGACCAGCCGCTTCGACACCATCAGCGCGTAGCCCGCGTCGTTGTCGAACGCGAGGTTGTCCACGAGCCGGCAGTCGTCGGAGTACATGTAGTGGACTCCGTAGCGCAGGTTCCACAGCCGGTTGCCACTCGCGGTCACGTTCGAGGCCCAGTTGTAGTAGAGCCCGTCCCGGACGGTCGTGATGTCGTTGTTCCGGATGACGCTGTCCTCGGTGTTCCAGACCTGGATGCCGTTCCCGCGCTGGGACAGCGTCGTGATCTCCTCGCGCCCGACGATGGTCGTGTTCGACACGCGGGCGTCGCTGACCCCGTTCAGCCAGACGCCGAACGTCGTTCGGGTGATGCGGCTGTCCTGTACCGTGACGCCGCTGGCGTTGATGAAGACGGCGGCGTCGTTGCCCGAGGCGTCGCGGCCGCTGTTGCGGACCCAGAGGTCACGCACCGTCACGCCGGGCGCCCGGATCGTGAGCACGTCGCCCTCGCCGTCGCCGTGGAGGAGCGCCGAGTCGACGCCGCTCCCCGCGATGGTGACGTTCGGCGTCCGGACGACGACCGTCCCGTCGAGGCGGCCGTCGACGGTCACCGTCGCGCCCGGCTCGGCCGCCACGACGGCGCGCTGGAGACTGTCGTACGATTCGCCGTCGACGGTCACGACGCCGTCAGCCGTCGGTGCCGTGAACGCGTCCGTGTCGGGCACGGACGGCTCGAATCCCGAGGGCGCCGAGTCCGACGACGCGTCGCCGGGCGCGACGGCGGCGGCCGCCCCGAGCGAGCACAGCAGCGCCAGGGCTGCCGCGACGGCGAACGCCCGTTCCAGCGCGATTGTATCGAGCATCGTCTGTCAGTCCGCGGTCGTCGTGTCCTCGATGTCGTTCACCGCGTGATTCTCCGTCGGCTGGTCCGCCGATGCGTGGTTCTCCGTCGGCGCGTGGTCGTCCACCGACGTACGATCCCTCGTCGGTGTGCGGTCGTCCACCGACGTGCGGTCCCCGGTCGCCTGGTCCCCGGGCACCTCCCCGGAGCCGCCCCCGGGCAGCCGCTCGCGGATGACCGCGACTCGACTCCGGACGCGGCCAGGGAGGTCCCGGAGGCCGACGGTCGTGTCGCGGTAGTAGTACGCCACCGCGAGCAGCGCGACCGCGGTCATCGCCATGTAGGCGCCGACCCCGAACCGGGAGTAGCTCGTGATGTTGGCGACCTCGTAACGGCCCCACAGCGGCGGCGTGAACCCCGCGACACCCATCACCGGGGCGTCGGGGTCCAGCGTGTGGCCGGCCTGGTGGAGCCGGTACTGGATGTCCGCCAGCAGCACGGCGAAGACGGCGACGGTGCCGACCAGCTGGTAGGTCAGGCCGCGCTTGAGCTTCTCTACTGTCGGCGCGAGCGCGACGAAGGCCGACAGCAGCGAGACGAGCACGAACGCGACCGGTCCCAGCGACCACTCGGGCACCTCGATGGCGCCGTCCTGGACGGGATAGTTCGGCTCGACGAACACCGGGTCCGGGAAGTAGAACCCGATGTAGTGGTTCAGCCGCGCCATCTCCGTGAAGTCGCCCGCGATCCGGGGGTAGGCGTACAGCTCCACCTGCAGCACCGTGCTCGGGTACTGGACGGCGTGGACGCTGATGCGCCACATCGGGAACGCCAGCGCGGCGACGAACAGCACCGCCGCTGCGACGGGGAACGCCCGTCGGACCTCGGTGAACTCGTCGAGGGTCGGTCGTTGCATCTCCTGTCACCTCCGTTCTCAGGCGGGCTCGACGAGCATCCGGCTGCGCATCTCCAGGTGCAGCGCCGAGCAGAAGAACGTGCAGTAGATCCAGTAGACCCCGGGCTCGTCGGCGGTGAACGTCACCGTCTCCGTGTCCTGGGGCGGCACGGCGTAGTTGATGTCGTACTGGGGGATGGCGACCCCGTGGACGATGTCCTGCACGCTCTCGATGTTGGTCGTCGTCAGCGTCACCTCGTCACCCTCCTGGACCGTGAAGTCCGGGAGGCCGAACTCCGAGCGCTTGGTGATCATCTTGACGTGGACGCTGTTCTCACCGGTGCGCTCGACGCCGGAGTCGGCCTCCTCGATGTACGTCTCCTCGTAGTCGGCCGGGTCGTAGACCTTCTTGGCGTCGATCTTGTCCCGGTGGGCGAAGACGCAGTCGTGGGGCTCCGGGTACGCCGGGTGGTCGGCCACCAGCTCCATCGACTTCTCACCCTGGCCGATGTGGATGAGCTGGTCGTTGTCCGGCATCGTCGGCCCGACCGGGAGGAACCGGTCCTTGGACAGCTTGTTGAGGCAGACCAGCCACTCCCCGTCCGGGTCGGTCGACATCGCCTCCAGCGCCTGGATGTGGCCGGGGTTGTAGTGGACGTCCTGCTTCTCGATGATGGGGTCCTCGGAGCCGGTCTCGGCCTCGACGGCGGCCTGGATGTCCCACTTGGCGACCTGGCTGTCGATGAACAGCGAGGTGTAGGCGTGGCCGTTGCCGTCGAAGGTGGTGTGGAGCGGCCCGAGGCCGACCCGGGGGCGCCCGGCAACCGCCTCGGACGGGTCCGAGACCTCGCTCAGTGCGTTGATATCCAGCATCGTCACCGTCGGGGAGAGCTTCCCGGCGATGAACGCGTAGTCCCCGTTCGGCCCCACCTCGACGCAGTGGGGGCTCTTCGGCGTCGGGATGTACTTCACGATGGGGCGGTCCCCCTGATTGAGGGAGCTCTCCTTCGTCCCGTCGACGACGGGCACGCCGTTGACCTCCTCGTAGTCGCCGTTCTCGACGGCCTGTTCGATGGCCGGGATGTCGAACGCCTTCACGTCGTCGCGGTCGTTCTTGGTCATCCCGGTGATACTGGTCGCCTCCTCGCTGTTGTACGCGGAGGCGATGGCCCAGCGGCCCTCCTTGCCGCTGTCGACGATGTCGAGGTTACCGTCGACCTTCACCTGCCACAGGGTCTCCATCGACTCCGGGTCGACCGCGACGAACAGCGACGTGTACGCGTCCGGGTTGTCCACGTCGCGGCCGTCGTTGGGCAGGGGCGCCCGGAACTCACCGTTCCCGAGAACGTACTTCGTGTCCGGGGAGAGGACACAGCAGCCGTGGATGGCCTGCATGTTCGGGACGTCCGTGATGGCGTCCGTCTCGAAGTACGTCAGGTTCACCCGGGCGATACGGCCGTTCGCCTTGTCGTTGACGAACAGGAACTCCCCGTCGTAATCGCCATCCGTCTCCGAGAGGTTCGGGTGGTGGTTGTCACCCCAGGTGTAGTCGCCGCCCTCCTCCAGCAGCTCCTTCGAGCCGTCGGTGTAGCCGTAGCCGGTGGCACAGTCCGTGTTGAACACGGGGATACGCGTCAGCTCGCGCATCGACGGGATGCCGACGACGCGGAGCTCGCCGGAGTGGCCACCCGACCAGAAGCCGTAGTACTCGTCGTGCTCGCCCGGCGCGACCTTGTGGCCGGGGCCGG
>Ga0207757_100309_pt1 | contig 35766 bp, 34 predicted proteins | sample A23P3SouthBayCA_2_FD_187752 | JGI IMG/M metagenome (GOLD analysis project Ga0207757, IMG submission 187752) | Aerobic enrichment media microbial communities from Eden Landing Ponds, California, USA - A23 P3 (2) (SPAdes) | ecosystem: Environmental > Aquatic > Marine > Unclassified | place...
GACGCTGAAAGACTACATTCCGCGCGGACTGAGCGCGATCACGGAACCAAACATCTGGCCGTATCTTACTGGTAATGATCCGTCTTAATCACTATCAGAGGAATACGAATTTGACCGCGTCACTGTCGGTGATATCCTTGATTCCCTGAGTACGCGGACCATCGTACAGACAATCGGCCGGAATCCAGACGGGCTCCAAACGTTCAAAGTCCATGACGTCTTCCGCGAATTCTTGCAAGATCGCTCCGACCACATTGACATCGCCCGCAGAGGCGCATGTGCCTACTACGCTGAGAAATTAATCCAGCTTGTCGATGAGGACCGAACTTTCGAAACCGAAGTCGACTACGTCACATCGTGGTCAACCCATCTAGCAGACCACGTTATCAATGAAGAACCCGAGCTCATCACGCAACTCATCGAAGAGACCGTAGCTGATGATGGCCTTCGATTCTATCCCTTGTCATTGCTTATTAGCGAGTTCAAAAAACGCGATGCAGCTGAACTTCCAGACGAGATCGTTGAGTCGGTTCTCGACAGCGTCGATGCAAGCTGTACAATGGCGAACGATTTCTACGATACCGACCTGGACCAATCCTGGGCCGAGTTACTGTTTCAAGACGGAGCATTCACCGACCCAGATAGCAATCTCATTAGTTATCTAGGACGAACCGCAGAGACACAACCAACGTTTATTCGACGCGTAGCTGAAGAAATCGACACCGACGATAACCGAACACTCCGATTCCTCATCTCCATTGGCCGAGATCTCCCAGTCGATGATGCCGCTGTTATCGGGCAACAAGCAGCAACCTGGGTCCAAGACGACGAAGCATACGGATACCTTGCCAGCCACACACTGCGATTAGCCTCATATCTAGCTGAAAACGGTGAATACGACGTTCCACTTGAAATGCTTGAAGCCATCCTGGAACCCCGAGATGGGGACCAGTTAGACATTGACCAGGGGATGGTGCGCTATAATCTCACAACAATGCTTGACGAGAATTTTGACGACTTAATCAGCGAGCGAGGGGAACAACTGATCGGGGTGTTCGCCTCGAAGCTCACCGCGGCTCTCGATCAACAAGATGACAGAGCAAGGCCGGTTGCGGCACGGACCTCGTTCGCTGATTTGCACTATGTCGAGGACAACAGAGGTAGCCTCGAAGAAATTCTCTTGGAATATTTTGTTCGGGCGGTTACTGCCTGGGTGGCTGAACATCCAACAGCAGACGCGCAAACCGAGTTGGTTGAGCAACTTCTATCCGGACCTACCCACCTTCGACGCGTTGGCCTCTATGTCCTCAGCGAGCACCCAGAACTATTCGAGGAGACCATTCAAGCCGAACTGACGGCGACAGAGAATTACCGCGAACAGCAATCACAGTACGAATTTTATCTCCTCCTCAGTTCAGGGTTTGCATACCTGGATGACCCTGCTCAAACACAAGTATGCGAGATTATTCAAGACGGGCCATACACCGAAGCGGTTGAAGATCAAGCAGCACGGATGGCCGAACGAGGTGATGAACCAGCAAGCTACTTCGAACAACGGATTCGTGAGACATGGCGACGAGACCGGTTGTACCTGATCGACGAGCACCTAGAAGGGGAGTATGCCGATCAGCTTGATGAGTTGGTAGAGAAATATGGCGAACCGGATCAACTACCGTCGCGAACCCCTCAGCCAACGGTGCGTGGAGGGATGGTTCGTGAACGAGGCCCGGTCGAGACTGAGGATCTCCGCGACCAATCTGCCGAAGAGGTATTGACGACAGCGGTTGAGTGGGAACCGCCAGAATCTAACCGTTGGGATACAGTGGAGGATGATCAACTTGAGGAACAGAATTATCTAGGGTTCTCCCGGCAGCTTCGAGAGCTGATTATGGAGGAGCCGAAGCGATATGCGCGTGAAATCTCGGTGTTGGAAGATGCGAATCCACGGTATGCTGAAGCCGCGTTTCGGGCCTTCAGTGACCTTGTTGACGATGGTGAAACCTTTCCCTGGGAGTCCATTCTTGAACTCGGCCAAGCGATTACCGCGTCGCCGACCGCATGGAGTGAACAGGCCCGAACAAACCTAGCCAAGTTAATAAATAAAGGGATTTCAGCGGATGCAATTGAGTTCCCTGATGGTGTTGAGTCAGTCGTTGAATCGATTCTACGAACCTTACTGACTGATCCGGATCCAGATACCGATCGAGACCAGCCTCCTGATGGCATGGCTGGACATGGTGACCCCGTCCAAGTAGCGATCAACAGTGTCCGACCAATGGCTGTGAACGCGTACATCACCTATCTAAGCTGGCAGGATGACCACACCGAGGACGACCTTGCCCAGGATGTCTTCGACCCAATCCGCGATCGTATCCGTGAGGACCCATCACTCGCGGTTCGGTCCGTGATCGGACGCCGATTCGGAAGACTATATGCTCTCAATGCAGACTTGGTTGAAGAGCATCTCGCAGATATTTTCCCACGTGACACTGACCAGGCTGCGCGACAACGGTTTATTGCTGCGTGGAACTCCTACACAGCAAGTAATCGATACTGGGACAATGAAGCCTTTCGCCCTTACTACCGACATGCGCTCAACCTGATAGATACAGACGAGGATCAGGCGTATCAAATCAAGGTGCGTTCAACAACCGCGCACGTCGCATCAATTTATCTGTTCGAAGATGAGGACATCACCGACGAGGACAGCCTCATACGACAATTCTACGATGTAGTAGATCAAGATGGAGCACAGGAATTAGCGTCAACACTGTCTTCGTCAATGGGAAATGACGATGTTGAGGATCAGTGGACCCAGATTCGGGGACTCTGGTCATGGCGGTTAGACACCCTTGATCCCGAGGATGAGGCGAGTGACACTGAAGTCTATCAGTTCCTTGACTGCGTGAGGAATTCGACTAAAACGACATTGGAAGAGGAAGATACCCTCATCAGTCGATCCCTTCCATTTGTCGCTCACCAAAATCACCATTGGCGGCGGATCGAAGAGTGGTTCGCCGAGCAGTCTGGTTCCTCTCCGGTAGTCGCAATCAACCTGTACAACGAATTAGTAGAGACTGTTCCCTGTGAGGACTGGTCAGCTATTGCTCGGAATAGCAAAGAAGACAATCGCTCCCGGCTCTACGAACACGCTGAAGCAGCAGGAAACGAACCACTCCAAACGGCGTTAGACATAGCGGACCAGTTCACAGCCGAAAACAACCAGATGGATAGAGAATTTTTAGAACAACACCTGACCCTCCAGTAACACGACAACCGCACATCGTTCTTCCGCATCACAGAGTTTACCGATCGCTCTTGGGAAGTAGATTGTTGACGGCGAGAGCTGGGGCTGAAAGTCGAAGAGGGCAAGGGCACCGCGCAGCGGGCCCGATATGTTCCCAATAAGCCGGTTCGTGTCGGAATCGGCTGCAGCGGACCTGCTGCAACAGGTTCGGTGGTGTCATGGCGTTGAATGCCTCCGCTGCTGTTCTGACCGAACGGTCAGAAACGACAGCAATCCGGTGTATCAGCGGTATTTGTGTAAGAATTGCGGTCGGATGTTCAACGACAAGACCGGCACGATCATCGCTCACTTGAAGTTAAAGCTCAATGAGTGGTACTTCACGATCTACGTGTTCTTACGATTTAACTGCTCTATTGAATCCACGGAGGGCGTAGGGTTTCACTCAAAATCCACGGTGCAGAGTGGCGACTACTCGCCACGGAGCTCAGAGATCAGTTCGATGAGATGGATGTGGACGGGATGGTAGAAACGCTGAACCAAGTACTGGCCGCAGACCGGGAGCAAGAATGGGGCGACCCGTTCCTGTACCTTGATCATCAGTGACTCGGTATTACGGAAGTTCGTTTACGACATCGCGGAGGTTATCTGGACTGGACCAGGCGTAGCATCGGTCGTGAAGTTCGAAGAGACGGAATTCGTTAAGGTGAACCCAGCTGTATGAGACTGGTGCCTGTTCGCTGTCTTCTCGATCCGCTAATCGGTCAATGACGTCGGGTGTTGTGAGGTTGATGGCGTTCTTGTTGGCTGCGGTGATGAGCGAGTCCAGTTCTTCTTCGGTGGTCGCTTCGTCGAGATCGTCGTTGAAGTAGATTGTTGCGGCAGCCGAGATGACGTCTGCTTCTGTAGCGAGGTTCTGTTCGGTCAGCCATGCGTAGTCCCGCGGCAGCACGTATGATTTGTCGAAGTGCGGTGTCGTGCCGATTTTCCCGAGTTCGGTGACTTCGCCGCCGGCGTCCTGTTCATATACGGCGACGATGGTATCGGCGTGCGTGGCGAGGAGAGTGAATCGGATGCGGAAGATGGGGAGCCGGTCGATGTTCAACTCGGAGAGATCGGCCATCAGGAACGGGTATGTTCCGAGGCGCTTGTCCAGTTCGTTCTGGACGATACGGAGTCGTCGAAGGTATGGGTCGCGGTAGCTGCCGAGGATGAAATACGAGTCTTCGGGCGTGTGGAGGTGCGGGAGTTCTCGGTTGGCGAACCCCAGTATGTCCGATGTTTCGTGAGGTTCTAATTCGAGGCCCTGGAGCGCGTCGTTCACGCTCTCCATGATTTCCGCTGCATTCGGAGGCGGGCCGGGGTCAGCCATACTGTGTGGTCCTTGAGGAATGAATAAATAGGTTGCTAACCAATATGCCTAATACGCAGATTAACCACATCAGTTGACCCAAAGTATTATTCGCGTCGCCGAGGGACTCTCAAGGGAGAGCATGAGTGATGCGCCTGCCGCGGAGGGTGGCCGCCCGTTTGAAGAACAGCGGCAGATTTACGACCTTCTCTCCCAAGAGACGCGGCACTTGATTCTGCAGTTCATCCTTGGCCACCCGGAGCATCTCCCGTCACTCGATGAGTTGGCGTACATGATGCCGAAGAACAAGGCCGCGATCCGGGATCAACTGGAGGTTCTCAGTGACAACGATATCATCGACTGTTATCGGTACCCGCCGAATGAGGACGCGCGCGATCTCCCCAGTCAGTTCTACGGCCTCACTGAACACGGTGTGGAAATTCTCTACGAGTACAAGTATCTCCGTGGGCTCCCCGTCGCGCGTGCGCTCAACGATAACACGCGCCTGTCGGAGAAAGCCCAGCGGCACCGTGATGCGCCGCGTCCAAAACTTCCAGACACAATCAGCGACGCGCTCTCGATTGACGAGGATGACGGCACAGACTTCGACCGCTTGGAGCGGTATATCCGGGAACGAAAAGGGACCACACACAGCGTCGCCGATCAGGTACGCGTCGCAAAAGCGTTCTACAACGCGGGGATTGGTCCTGACCAAGAGGGGATCAAGCGAACGGAGTTACTGGACGCGCTTGATGTCGACATCGAGTACCAACCGCGAACAGTACTGAATCATCTTGTAGATGCTGGAGTGATTGCCCAGACCGCGCCGTCCGGACCGGACGCCTTTGCGATTAGCGAGCGGCTTGACGACATCGTGAATGGGCAAGTGACTGAGGAAGCGGAAGCGAATCTGGATGCGTTGATCGCGCATATCGACGATGAACTGCAGGTTACAGCGCTTTCTGAAGACGCTGCAGAGCGGGACGGCCCGCAGGCGCGAGCGTCAGCACCGTCTGTCGCCGTCGCTGACGGGGCTGGTCGAACAATTCGAAGTATCCTGGCTACGGAGTTCGGTATCGAGCCAGAACAGGTCATCGACTATCTTCGGTCCGATGACCCAGTGGAGCGACTCAATACAGCTGTCGAAGCGATTGAGTCCTCTGAGGAAGTCACGAAATCGGAAGACTACGGGCAGATCGTGTTTGTTCGACCGGCGTATCGCTACCGGTTAACCGAACAAGCGATAAATCTCGTATGAGAGATTCGTTTCTGTTAGTCCACGTGTGCTGGCCGGTGACGGGCCTTAGAGTCCAGAGTGAGGGTCTATGCCGGCGCAGTCTCTGCAGAGGATGTCTACTTCGACTTTGTCTGGATGCCTGACCTAAGTGTTTGCGAGTCAAGGTTGAATTCACCGATCAGCAACCCGATTTCTGCACCGACGCCCGCGTTGAGACCGGCTGGTGTGACTACCCTATAGTAACGGTGAATAAATCTGCGTCGAAGGTTCGATCAGTTTCAATATATTGAAACTTATTTGGGATTCGCTTTCTCGTTTGACGCACCGTGATACCAATCCGCACGCAGAGACCTCTATCCGTTTTGCAAACCTTTTATACACTCAATCGGGTTCGGTTTGCAAACAGTGGATGATTTAGCACAGAATTGTGATTCACTAATCGAAAAGCAGGGGCCACCGGATACACCGGGATCGGACATCCCGGACGCGGGGAGTGGCTGGTTTGACTCTGAATTGCTTCGACCGGCGCTTCCCATCGCGGGGATCCGGGTTCGATTCCCCCGGCGTATCCTCGTCGGCCACAATCCAATCACGTAACCGATAATGACACGAAATATCACAATCATCGAAGAGAGACCGGATCCTGACAATAGTATTGATCTCTGGGCCGGGCATGTTGTCGGTGAATGGAAAGTAATGCCGGTACTGAGTGACGGTGACCAGGATCCGAGTACTGACTGGCCGATGGAAATCATCGAGGAGTGGCTTCTGGAACGAATCGGAAATCTGCCCGAAACAATTGACGAGGCACGAGACGATCCCCGAGTGTATGTCAGTGATCGGACGAAGCAACGCGATATGGACCGGATTAATTTGTCGAACAATCCCGTAGCATGTGCTACGTACCATGAAGACGACGAGGAGTGGTGCATAGAGATTCTTAATGATGAAATCGCGCTCGAGTCGCACCCGAACACACGGTCAGACGAACAAGACCGGATATGGTTGTACAACGAGACAGCGAACTCGGCGTCAAATAAACGGGAAGGGGAGTCACGGACAAGGCGGTTGACGGCTTTTACTGGGATTGACGAGGCGACTGCACGCAAACTCGGTAATGACATCCACCGTATTGACGAGTTATTGGAGGTGGAGACTGGGTCCCTCACAGATGACGTTCAGTCGGTCGTATCGTCACAATATCACAACTCGCTCCGTGTAGAGGTGCGTGACTGGTGTCAAAAAGCGATCAGAAGCCGGTCGGAAGATAACCTGGATTCCGTTGATCGTCATTGCTTGACTGGGGATCTTGATTGGACGGACTCTCTCGAAAACGTTGACGTGGCTAGTGATGCAGAGACGATGTGTTCGCTGTTTCGAGATGCGATTGATCCTGACGACCAACTCCGGATAACAATCGATACGCACGGTGAATTCACTGCACGGGTCGTCGAAATCCGGCACAGCGAAAAGACCCATCTGTACGTGGAAATAGAGTCGGCTTCGACACCACTCGAATCGGCAGGAATTATCGAGGTTCCAGCTCCTTATCGCGGCGAACATCCTGTGTACCGTTACGCAAGAGACCCGACTGACTCCGACCCACTCACCAGTGACACGATGCAAATAGTCAGCCGACCGAAGATCACGAAGGTGAAGAGATGAGACTGATGCGGCGAATTGTCGCTAGTTTCACTCCGGCTCGACTGCCCTATCCACAGAGACTACACGCGGATTTGACTGGACACGAATGAGGGTGATCTGGCGATGAGTGATACCTTTGTATTTACGTCGACGTGACTACCGCGGCAGTAAATAAGTGAGCCTCGACAATTATTCGGACAAATTCTCAGCTTCTTCGGTCTTGAGCGCGAAATCAAGTATCTTCAGGTGGTAGGTTGTGAGGCGTTCGACGACGGGGTCTTGGACCTCGTCGAGACGTTGAACCATGCTGTCGCGGCGTTCGTAGAGGTCCTCCATATCGTCAGCGTCGATAAGTAACTGATTGGCCTCACGGTTCATGTGGTCGCGGTCCGGTCCATATCTAACGACGCCGTCGCGCTCGACGCGCGTCACCACACCTTCCTCGACGAGGTCGGTGAGGATGTCTCGCGTCCGGTCCGCGTGAACACATGTTTCGAAAGCGATGCCGTCTGCTGACCTCGGTGCGTCGTCGGTGAGAGCCCATGCTTTCACTCGTTCTCGCGGGGTGGTCCAGGTCGTCCATATCCATTCGTCGTTGGTTTCTCTAGTCATGGGTGGGTGAACAGGATTAAGTGCCTTCAACGCCAGTATTTCTGGTCGTCACGCACTCTCCACCTATGACGCACGGACAAATCCTGTCATCCCACTGGACCAGGGTGAGCGCTCGGCAAGAGTACGAATGTGCCGAAACAGCTTCTCTTCACCGCATTGCGAGACCGATAAGTCAAACATGCGCCACGAGTAGTGTGAGGGCCTAATCACGACCGAGATCTAACTCTCATCGATTCGGCGAGGCACGGGCTATACCTGCGACTCCCTTCCGAAGGTCTGCCTCGGTGTGCCATGTGCGGCATCGATCCGCTTCTTCGAATCGGCGGAACAGGGCAAGATGCACCCAGCTGTACGACGGTTCATCTGTGTCTCTACTGGTGAGTTTGTTGTCGAGAAACTTCGTGAGTTCGTGTTCCGTTATCTGGATTCCATTGTCGCGGGCGATTGCGATGAGGCCGCGGAGTTCCGTTTTCTTCTGGCTGTCGTCCAAGTCGTCTGCGAATGCGATGTGGCGGGCCACTGCCAGCACTTCGTCTTTCGTGTTGAATGTGCTTCGTCCCACTCCGTAGTAGTCTCGTGGGAGAACGACCGTTTGGGCGAAGCAGTGGTCGTGCCGGAGGAGTCCGAGTTCGACGGCTTCGCCGCCGGAATCCTTCTCGTAGATGGCGACGTTGTGGTCGGCGAATTCCGTCAAGAGGTGGAATTTGAGTTCGAACTCCAGTGGGTCAGTGCGTCCCTGACCGATCGTGAGGCCGAGGGGGGGTGTGTCGCCGAGCACGACGGCGGTGGTGGTCGTTGGTTTGGCGAGTTCGTACTGCGCGATCCTGAGCGACTGGTGGTAGTTGCGGCGGTAACTCCCGAAGACAATGTACGAGGTGTACCCGGCTGCCTGGAGTTGCGGCAGTTCTTCGTTCACCCATGTTCTGATGGCTGTGTAGTCTTCGCTCGGGAGCGTGGTTCCTGCCAGGGTCCGTTGTAGCGCCGCGTGTACCCGTTGACGATGGTCGTCATCGCCCGCACTCATTGGTGAGCGGCTAGTACACAACGTCGGGTAATGAACGTTCCGACCATGTCGGTTATATCGATAATAACCGTCTTGGTTTGCCCGAAACATTTACCGCGCTCGCTCCTGTAGTTCCGCTTACGATGAGTCATCCGCACGCCCCGTCGGACCAGACTGCTCCTAGAAGGGTCCCCAGCATCGAGCAGGTTTTCGATGTGGATGATGCGACACCGTACGAAACCCAGCGGACAGTGCAGCGGTATCTCTCTCAGGAGACGCGGCATAACATCCTGCAGGTGATTCTCGGTCACCCTGAGCATCTCGTGTCCGTCACCGAGTGCGACTACTACATCCCGAAGAGCCGGTCAACTATCAGTGAGCAATTAGAGGACCTGGCGAGCCACGAGATCCTCACGCAGTACCATCACGAGCCGAATGCTGAAATCAGGGATATCCCGGCTGATTTCTGGGGCCTCACGGCGTTCGGCGTCAACCTCCTTGCGGAGTACAACTATCTTCGCGGCCTCCCGATCATGCGTGCCGCTCACGACGCGACTCACAAAACGGAGACAGTCCAGCGGCACGAAGACGCCCCGCGACCGACGCTTCCAGCATCGGTCAGCGAGGCACTCGAATACGATGAACCAGACCAATCGGACGATAACGCGGAGACAGCTTCCCTTTCCGAACTACGAGAGCAGACATTCTACGCGGACGCCGCACCGGCCGATCCGAACGCACTGAACGAGGATGCCGAAGGCGACCGTACGCTTGACGACCTGTTCGAATAGGTCACATCGGGGTTTCGATTCTAGTTTATCAGCGTTCAACAAGTCGATAGATCAGAACGTGAGCGGCTAGTATCCGCGGGCCAACGGAAGCACGGTTCATTGGCCGCTCGCCTATTTCGCGTTGGTGTTGTGCCGAGTGATGCTCGAAAATCGGCGAAAGAGATGGAGGACATCCGAGGCGGGAATAGATACTCTCGTACGTGTAATGAGACGATGGTCTACGATAGACTCTGTGGAATGAACTCCTCGTGGTCAGTTGTATAATATCCGATGAGTTGTTTACGCAGATTGACCTGTGACGTCGACGTACTGTGCTTCCCATTGGCGACGTGCTTCGATCTCTCGCTGACCGCGCCGGGTCAAGTTGTAGAAATTGGTTCGGCGGTCATGTTGTCCTTTCTCGACTAATCCTTTGTCAACAAGGGTGTCCAAGTTCGGATATAGTCGGCCGTGATGGATTTCTTTTTCGTAATAGTCCTCGAGCTCTTCTTTAATCGCTAGCCCGTGCGGCTCCTCCTTCCCGGCGATGGCGTATAGGAGGTCACGTTGGAATCCTGTAAGGTCGTACATTATCCCGTATTCTGATAGTCTCCTACAATAGTTAGTTCTGTCGAGGTTTTGTATGGAGTCCTAAGAGAAATCAGGGGATATTCTGGTATGAAATCGTATCACGGATATCTCCGGTTTCACTTTCACCGTACTGCCGATAGGTATAATGGGTGTCACAAACAATATAAGCGCAGATGGTAGAGGTCCGAACTGAAAAATTGCAGACGGCTGCAAGCAGTATCCGAACGGACGGCAATGACCTCCATATCTCCGGCGAACCTGGGATCGGGAAGACCACGTTTCTCAAACATCTCATACGGTCGTGCGAAACTACTTACCGATGTAGATTCGATTTCGTGTAATGAGTCGGTTGGACGGTATCACTCTGGAAGAACTTCAGGAACTGCGTGAGCAAACAGAAGGAGAGATCCCTCGGGAACGAGTGCTGGCTGCGATCGGACGAAAACAGGGCGACGAACTTGATAGACTGGCTGAACGCCATGGTGTCGTCGAGAAGACAATCCGCAACTGGCTCGATCGGTTCGCGCGCGAACCGATCGAGCAGGCACCATACGACGACGATCGATCAGGTCGCCCCTCGAAACTCGATGAAGAGCAACGCGAACAGTTGTTCGAGCAACTCCAGCAGCCACCGACTGAACTCGGCTACGAACAACAGGCGTGGTCGTCAACACTGCTGATAGACCACGTCAAAGAGGAATACGACGTTGAGTACAGCAAAGGACACGCGCGCAAGCTCATGAGCAAGGCCGAGCTGTCCTACCGGACAGCGCGGCCGCGCAATCACGAGGCAGACCCCGAAAAAGAGGCAGAGTTCCAGGAGACAGTCGAAAAAAACGGCCGGAACTGACCGAGAAAACCGTCGTTGTCGTCGATCAGTTTACCAAGCGCGTCGGCACAGTTCAGCGACGTGGCTGGTACCCGATCGGTTCAAATCCGACGATAGAGACCTCAAACTCGTGGGATAAAGTGACTGTCCTGGGCGCTGTCACCGACAACGGTGACAGCTTCTACTGCTGGACCGAAGAGAACCTCACCTCACAGCAGGGTATCTGGCTGCTCGGTGCTCTCCAAGAGAGATTTGGAAAAGACTTGGTAGTGTTTCTTGACCGTGCTGGGTACTTCTACAACAGAGATCTCTGGGAGCACGTCAGTGGTGAGCGCGCGACCGGAACTGTCGGAGACAGTTCGGTCGCGTGCGTGCGCGGAGACGATGAAGGTGTGGAGCATCTGGATGTCTGGTACTTTCCACCGAAATTACCGGAGCTCAACCCGGTGGAAGGATGCTGGGATCGACTCAACGAATGGTTCAAGCATCGTCTGATCCCTGATCTTGCGACGCTGAAACAGCAGATCCAACGAGGACTCCCCACGGTTGATGAACCGAATATCTGGAACTATCTCTGTCCATAGTACCGGTAAAAACTAACGCACGACCGTATCAAACGGTATGGTATTTCGGTCGCAGTTTTGAAAGAGTTACGCGAACGGTTGGAACAGGTATTGCTCGACAGCGAACTCGAGGATGAAACGGGGGAACAAGTCAAAGAGTATTTTGAGTCGTTAGAGGCAGAGTTGGAGCAAGCTGTTTTGAGTAGTTTGGATACGTATCAGATTCGGACGACGGGTATTGAACTGGGGCAGGAACTGTTCGATTCTGTCCATAGAGAGGTTCTCTTAGAATGTGGAATCATCGAAGAGTTGGCGCTGGAATGTGGCGAGGTACTGGAGGATGCAGAGAATCCTGCGTTTGCCCTGGTGTGGTACAGTATATTTCTAACGTATTTCCGTCACCATCCGGAGTATACCGGTTGCTGGGAGGAGCTTACTGACCGGTTTGACCGGATGCTTACCGCTCGTCAGTCTTATGAGGAGGAGTTGGATGATCCGATTCTTTCTGCGGAGGATACAGAGGAGACGATCGAGTTGGATCCCCCGGTTACGGATTGAATTGGATGTTCCGTCGCCGAAATGATGGCTGGCGATTTCGTCTGTTTTTCGATGTCGGTGGACAGGGCTCAATACGCACCGAGGCCGTAGAGAGTATTCGGGTCAATAAGGTCTCGTGCGGGGTCGGTGGCTGGAAGAACTGATATGGTTGAGCCCGAATTGATTTAATTGCTTGTGGAGTGAGGGTTTTGAATTGCTAGTCTTCAGCGATCTAATTGCTACCGTGAATACGGTACAGGCCCCCTGTACGGGGATTCGACAGTCACACCGGTGTGGAGACACACCCGAATTAATTTAAAACTGTGTTTAATTCCCACCCCTAAATCGGCAAATTACAATATAATATTTGGATATAGCGTGAAAAAGTATATGTACGTAAACTAATTACCCACACACATGGCCGATACGTCCCGATCAGGTCGCCGGAACATGAGTCACGAAAACAAGGCGGATGAATACTACTGTCCATACGATTCCTGTAGGTACAGTGCTCCAACTGAGGGTCAAGTCCGGTCCCACATCACATTAGCAGACCACGGTGAACACAACGGAGTTGATGGGTATACGATCGAGGTTAACGTTCTTGATAGTCATGGAGGGGAACATTCATACAAGAACAAAAACAAAGTGAGCCTTCCAGAGACAACACTGCCTGATATCACCAGTGAAGAGCCGTTAGGCAAGCAGATAATCCTCAAAATAGCGTATAACAATCCCGATAAGAACTACACTGAAATTCATGAGATAGCTGACAATGAGGGAGTCGAATACTCATACAGCGTTGTTCGAGACACTGTCCGAACGCATATCGAGGCTGTCCCAACACACGAAGATCACGCGACTGATAACGCACAGGTCTCTGATGAAGTGACTGATGAAACGGAGCCTCATTCGTACCAGTTTGATCCTACAGATCGAAATCCATTCACCGCCTCGCCAGATTTCTATGGAGGATCAAACAAGCAGTTCTCGAATTCTCAAGAGAACAGCAACTCGGAGGCCACAACGGGAGTGAACTCAGATACACGGAACACTGGCTCTCAATCAGTCACATCACCGATGGACCAAGAAGAATCGGATCAATCCACAACATCCTCAGACAACTTCCCCTATGACACGGATGCAGTCCCTGATTATTGGAGTGAGACACGGCAGAAAATAATTGCAACACAGAAAGCGTTAGATAACCCTACGCCAGTCGAAGTCCATTCGGAACTCACTGACACGCTCGGATACGACATTGATGCCTCAGTGGTGTACAACGTCCTCGATGCCTGGATAAAGAACGAGTATGATGAACTCACCGAAACGCAACAACGAGCAATTGATGCGATGGTTGATCAGGCTGAGGATGAAACCCTAGCCGACGTCGCCAAACGGTACGACATCCCCGAGGGGACAATAAAATACGTCCGCTACACCCACACTCATATTCTCGCAGACGAAGGCGGACCAGTCCCTGGCCTGAACTAAGCACCACGGTTAACCTCGTAGTCCTTGACAAGCTGTCTTGTAGCTACGATTGCTGCGTTTATTACGACGCTGTACCGGCTCGTGACTGCCGATGTCGCCTCAATTCAGATAGCTTGTCGGGAACCCGTTCCAAATTTTCGTTGAATCAGTGCCCTGTCAGGCGATTTCGTAGATTCTATTGTTTAGCAGGTGGGGGGCTTTGAGCACCCCACCGATCTACAACAACCGTACCGCCATTGTAGCGTTTTATCGGATTCAGTGTCGTTACCTCAAGAATTCCCTCTCTCTGGTCGATGAGAGAAGTAGTTGTTAGGGTTGGTTGGGGTGATTAGCAATCGTATTAGTCCGGGTATAGCGGGGTGTAGGCCAGAGTATTATACATAGGTAGATATTCAAACGGTTTGGGTCGAATCATGCAATCGATACCTACGAACGAGAGAATACAGAAACTTGACGAAGCGAAAGAGATCGTTGTAGAGTTAGAAGAAAAGAAAGAATATCGATTGTCCAGGCAGCGAAATAAGTTGTGGAACGCTGGCGCGGCAGTTGATAGCGACAAAGTATTCTTGAGTTGTCTGGAGGGTGCGATGGCTGAAACAGCGGGCCTCGCAATTGAGGGCGGCTACGACGGCCTTGCTTCTGCAGCCGCGGACCTAGTCGCGGATCTGCACGGAAACCAGTCCAACAACGAGTGAACTATCCTCCCACACCGGTTGCTACGGGCTAGGCTCAATTGAGCAGTCCAAGCTTTCCGAGTCAGTGTGGTTCGGACCGGATCTGATTGGCGCGTTGGGCCGCTCGTTTTCATACGCTTCGAAGGCCGGTGCGTAGTCAATGTGCGTACTGAGGGGTGGCGGCTAGCGTGACTTCGATCCCAATGGCCTGTGTCGCCTCACCCAGCGACCGGTAACTTTCCATGCGGGAGGTCGCTATCGAGGCGGCTGACCCGTCCGCCGAAGATTTACCTACGAGGACGGCGGATTTCTCGGTGGAAGGGTGTCACACGCTCCCCTTCCCCCTTTGTATGAACACCGACGAATCGTCTCTCGGTCGTTGCCCGGACTGTGGCGAACGTATCCCCGAGCCGTGGCTATTGATCGAATACGAGTCAAATGACGGCGAAACGGGTATTTGGGCGGAATGCCCGGGGTGTGAAGACGTGGTCGGCCCGGAGTGACCAGGCCACCAGGTATCCTGCGTGTCAATCAAGTCTCACAGTCAGCTTTTGATTCATGACCGACCTGCGTTGCAGCCACGACTTCCACGTTCAGTTAAGGGTTTAGCCAGGCTGACCAAATCGATAGAGGTGTGTGCGTCTGCGGGGTGAGAGGTCTGCTGGTCACGGCATGGACCGGGCTGCGGATCCACCGTCCTCGATACTACGGGATCCGGTTGCCTCGGATCCTGCATTACCCCTTCAGAAAAGAGATGCTGCCACGAAATCAGTTGAAGTAGTCTTCTCGGTCGACTACTTCGGCAAAGGCGACGTTCGCTTGGACATCAGTAATTTCGATCGTGACGCGCTCGCCTTGGTCGGTATCGGGGACGATGACGACGAACCCGCGTTCAACACGCGTGATCCCGTCGCCCTGCTCGCCGATGTCCTCGATTTCGACATCTCGCTGATCACCTTCTTCGACAGGCGGTGCCGGCGCACTCCGTTCCCTCACTGCTTCTTGAGAAATATCTTCGGTGTCGGGCTCCGAAGGTGTCGAGAGAATCGCAACACGGTACGTTCCTTGGTCTTGAATCCCGCCGACTTGGAGTTCCTCGGGCGGGACTTCGATCTGATACGTTCCGTTCTGCTCTTCAATTTGTGTGGAGAAGAGACAGCGAAGTTCTTCGGGAATTTCCATTGGCCTCTACCGTCCGATACCGCAGGCAGTTCACTTGGATTTACTGCTTGCTTAGAATGGATTAGAGTGTATGATGGTCGGTGTTATCGTAGGGAGTGTATTGGACAGGGACTCCATCGGCGACGCAACTCCCGGTGTCAAACATTGCTTCTGCGGTGCTGACGTCGGTGTTTCGTTCGATGTCGATTACTCGGTAGACTGCTCGGCCGCTGAATCCGCATTGACACTCTGCTGTGGCGTCAGCGCCATTCGACGGGCCGGGCTGAAAGTTCCGGAGCGTCAAGCTACCTCTACAATCGGGGCATGTCAGATCTACTTGTGAGTAGATGGGCCCGTCGTAGACAGTGACTGAATCCGGGTGGATGTCGAAGTCTAAACACGCGTTTGCGATGGCGGTTTTGATGGCTTCCAAGGCTTGTTTTTTCGTCTCCGAATCTTCGGGGAGTGTACTGTTCCGCGTCTTGATGAGTAGATGATCGTTTGTCATCGGCACATGGGTTAAACCACCCCTCATTTTTAAACGCCTGCCCGCACGCGGGAGGGCGATTTCCCTGTAGTTCACTCGGCGTCTGATAGCCCGATTTCATCGCGGTGCTCTAAGTCTTCACTCGGGGTCCATGGCCACCGACACCACATCTTGACTACCGCCGGATCAATGCAGTCGTTACAAAGCAGTGAATTAGCGCGTGCAGCGTCGAAGTCATGTACGCGGAAGATGTCAAATATGTCCGCATAGTACCAGTCTGCCTGCGCCTCGCAGTCATTACACCTCGCAGCTTCTCGGGAAATCTCGAAGTGATTCAGCACCTCCGTGACATCGCTTGAATCACGCTGTAGGTCAAGATGACAGACAAGCGTCATCGTGTCCTGCTGCGAGCGGAGTCCACTGACACCGGTTTCGTCGTCCGAGGCTGTGGGTGGAGTGTACTCCTCGAGTTGCTCGGCAGATGTCCAAGGGCGTGCCTTCCAGCATTCAACGAACGCTTCCGGGATGCACTCGTCACACCAGTACCGCGATAATCGCCCGTTCCCCAACGCAAACGCAGAGTCCTTCTGCTGTTCCGACGTGAACCACACAGCTGGGCTGCCACACATGGTACACTGGTCGCTCACTTCTTCCCCGTCAAGATCTTTGATCGCCTCCTCTGTCTCCGGGGGGAGATCAAGATGGTAGATGATCTCATCGGAGTTCGCATCGAACGCAGTTGATGCAGCAGTTTCCTGGGCGGTGGTGACACGGTCACGTGCTTCTTGGGTTCCGTCAGTCACGGAGACTTCGTCGCTCCCCTTCCAGTCGGCTGCGTAGAGAACGATTCGGTTGGCACTCCAGGGACCGTTCGGCTCTTGCCGAAGCGAGAAACGGTATTCCCGGCCAGCAATTGTGACCGTGTCGTTGTCTGTGATGACAGCAGGTTTGCTAACGCTGGCCTCAGGCGTGTTTGCGACAACGTTGAGGTGCTCTGATTTGAGGTCACGTTCCCGGAATGCGATCTGGACGACGTCATCGCGGCTCTTTGCGTCCAAGTACTGACGTGTGAATTCCTCAATTGTCAGTAAGCACTCAGTCGACTGATTGTTCTTGGGTGGTTGGTCACCAGGTTCGTCGGACGCGACGGTGCTAGTTTCGGTGTTTGTGTTCATCATTTGGTTTCACTCTGTTGCGGAGGACTAGTCGGAGGACAGCAACTGCGTGACTTCACCCACTGGTTGAAACAGTGGATCTGTGATCCGACCAGCAAGCACATTATGAGATAATTCGGGTAAAGGGTGTGCCTTCAACGGAAGTTCAAACGGGTATTTCGGACAGTGCAGCTACTGTATCATCGATTGTCGGTTCGGTGAGACTGCGGTTCCTTACTGTGATTTCAGATGTTGCATTGTAGAAATACAGTGAAGGTTAGTGGCTGGTGAAGACCAATAGAACGCCTTCTGGTGCGCGGGCCAGAGTGCAGTCAAGACCCAAGTTACAATGGAATCTCGGTATTCACCAGAGGGCAGTGACCCGTACTGTTCTGAAGCCGTCTGCTGTAGAGTGTATAGGGATTCGGAGCGGATCAAAGGTTCTCCAGACCCACACGTAGTACTGGCAACCCACCGTGGAATCCTCCCTCTGGATCTCGGCGTAGCTGTAGTACCGTGAACATCTTCCAGAGTCGCGCTCTCGAAGTCAGCGGCGAGTCAGCACGGAAATTAATCTACCCTCATCCAAATAGAGACCAACAGTGAACCCAGCTTCCAAATACGTTGAGGAATCGCGAGAGAGTTCACCGATGCGCCGGTACGTTTCCGATTGTGGACAGGGCGTGTCGAAACAGGACATTGAAACGTCACAATTGTTGGACGTCGCGCCGCACTGTCGGAAGCCGTGACAAACGAGGAACGGACTCTCATCGAAAGGGCCGTCCAAGTTACGGCGCCGTCCGATAAAGATTGTTTTGCGAACGCGCTGAAGATGTGGCAATACAATACCCGGTTCACGTACACCGAGGGATTTGCAGTCATGAGTGATCTCAACCATGGCGGAATTGAGCATGCGTGGTGTACCCTTGATGGCGAGAAACTCGTCGATGTCACCAGCGCATTCGACCATTATACGGGGCGATTATTTCGGACCCGGACGTTTTGGAACGCTACACGGGTTCAGAACTCACCGCCAGCGGGATCATCGATAATCAAAACGATCGATTCGAATTTCTTCAAGAACGAGGCTACGTAGACTACCGATAGATTTAGTGAATTACCGGGTTCTACTCCGCGACTCAGTTGCTTTGCTCCCTATGTGCCCTCTGAGGCGAGTAATAGCGCCTGTCAATCCAGCTAATTCATGGAAATACAAACTTGGTCAGTCGACAGTTGAAGCACTAGTGGAATTACCGCTGGTAGATGTCTCATCGTCTCCGTCAGTTATTAGTTCAAATTGTTCATCAGTCTCATTCCAACGGAAATTTAGCCGGTCCAAGATGCGATCAAGGGTCTCGTCAGACATGTCGACCTGATCAAACCCTGCTTGATTAGCAGCCTCTAAGAAATCTTGTTTGGTGAATGGAGGAGCTACATCGACGGTTGAATCACCACCAAGTGCGTCAATAATTTCGCCTGCTTTCCAGTTCTGCCATTGCTCCGGTGGCAAAAACGCATCCGGCCTGTCGTCATGCTCGATGCGTTTCACACCCTTGAATTCGATGACTCGAGGCGAATACTCGGTGTGATAGTAGTCACTCCCGGATGTCTCTGCGTCAATAGCCTCACCAAGCCTCTTCTCACTGAATCGGGCTTCTAAGCGAGTGGCGATGGCACGAGTTATCCGTTCAGTTTTACTGAGAGACACACTCTCACCGTCAATCATCTCATATGCGGCTTCAATATCATCAACCACGCGTTCGAGTTTCTCGCGAACCCGCGTGTCTCGGCCGCCATCTAAGTACCAAATCAAAACTGCTCGGAGAACAGCGCGTTTCGGGACTTGTGATGCATTTGCGAATGCTGCCATTTCTTCTTTAACGTCTTCGTGGACCCGGACCCACACGGTCGTCGTCTCGGCGTCAACATCAATCGCGGCACGTAGATTTTTTTCTCTGACGTGGTTTGGAGAACGGCCGGTGGCCGCGACAATGTCTTCTGTGATCTCTTCGAGTGGATGCTTGCCGCCGTCAGAATGATACTCGCGCCATGATTGCTCGATCTGGATACCGGTGTACGGAGAGGCCCCACCCCACTCAGAAGCGACCCGGCCCTCGAATCGTGCCCACAACTCCGCAGACACCTTCCATCCGAGTTGCTCACGACACCCGTCACTCATCGGGATCCGGGGCAGAAAACCCCTTGTCGAATCGACTATCTCTCGTCTGATCGGTTGATACGTACTTGTTGAAGCGACAAGTGCTAGTAGTAGTGTAGTTGCGATCACAATCAGTTCTAGTCGTGCTACTCCCAACCGGATCGGCGTCCCGTCTCCGAATTCGCCGTTCTTGTGACCCGGCGAATCTCGCGTGCAGCCACTCTCGATAACCGTCGCTAGAAAAAAACCGCCTCGGTAGATCAGAACCGCTCTCGCTGAGTAACGGACGGTCCAGACAGTTGCGACTCCTCGGATTCAACGAGAGCCCGAGCGAGTCGTCGCCACGCCTGGACATCATTCATTGATAAGAAAGGTGTTCTTTTGAACCTCCGTCCTTGAGATCCCTTCAAACGCCTATCCTCGGAGAGAAAAGGGCGTTTGCTGCTTATTTCTGGTTTTCTCCAAGGGAGTGCCGGGCCCGAATTTCGCAGGTTCCATTGTAGAAATCCATTACGTTGACCAGTGGGTCACGCGGTTGAACCGCAGATCGGAGCGCGTGCCAGCTCACGGGGACCCCAAATTGAACAATGAACTCTCCGAAATCACGGGATAACACTGGTTTTTCTTGCTCGAAAGGAAGGTGACTGGCAACAGTGAATTGGACCTGCGAGCAAGAACCACATTCAGCGTCAGAAGACATTCGATGGGTGAATCCCGCACGAACTGTAGCAATCCTGAATCAAGCACCCGACAGACCGCCCAAGTTCCTGAAATCGACAGTACGGTCGTGCTATGAATCAGTCCTTCGTGCTGTGAATCGGACAGAGACTGCCTCACGCGGCTATTTCTCGGCAATCGTTTTTCCATGGGCGGTGGTTATTGGTAGGTACGTGAGGAGCAATGATAGATGAACCAGATGATGATGATGATGAGGATCAGTTCACGATTGACGACTTTCGCCGTACGAACAAGCGAGGCCGGACGTGGCAATGTCGCACGTGCGGGTACGAGTCAGAGACGAAGGAACTAGTCGATAATTGCCATCCTGAAGAACGACTCAAACGTGAACGTCAAGCAGAGGTCACCGACACAACTGACTCTCACACGGGATTTGTCTATCCACCGCAACTGTACCCGACAGTACGAGAATTGCTTACTGATGTCGACGCGGCGATTCAAGCGACGGACCAGTCCGATGTCCTGAGGACAGCAAGTGACGTGATTGCAGAACACCTGTCTGGCAATCCGTTTCAATCGCGTGCCTTCCAGGTATTCACGTACCTCGTGTTCTTACAGCAGTGTCAGGTACTCCCCGGCTATCCTGCTTCCGTTCCAACGCGTGCAGAGACCTCGATTGGGATTCAAGAATTCTGTAGGATGACAGACCAATTCCGAGGGGACGTTACCGATGAGATGATCAAAACGTCGGACTTGATCCAGACGGAGCGCGTCTACCGAGCGAAAGTCTACAGCACGACCGAGGACTTCGCTCATCAGTCGGAGTTGCTGCCGAATTGGTCGCGCTGGCAATGGACGACACAACGGACCGTAGCAGAAAAAGAATTCCTGACGAACGTCGTTTTTGACGAAGGGACCGCCCATAATGCTGTAGTTGTTCGAACCCGGGATTGGCTTGCAACCCATCCCGAGATCGACTGGGCTTGTGCGCCGCACGTCATGGGCATGTCCGGCGGTGAGCAAACCGAATCACGATTCTCACTCCGTTCATCCAGCTCGGACCCACCCGAGGGACCGGTTATGATGTTCGACTTCGCCGGGTTCACTGACCAACACCACTTGAGACTGGCTGTCGCCGGGGTTGTTATCGGCGATGAACCCCCCTTAGAAATCCAGGAACAACTCTCTCGTGCCAGTCACATTGATGTGCCCGTCATGGCTGTCTTCCCGACGCGACAAGCGATTACTGGCTACATCGCGACCGCCGACGCACAAGACTGGTTTCCCGATGACGCGGCCCCGATCGATGATGTTGCCGAGTACTACAGTCGGCAACCGAGCATTCCTGCAATTAACGAGGAGTTCTCCAAGCACGCTCTGGGAAAGAATACACTCCGGTTCGTCTCCAGGAAACAACTCATCGATGACGTTGTGGACCCGGTGAGCGTGTTACCGGAACCGGCACTTCGGGGCGACGAGTGAGCATTCAATGAAGCCGCGTACCAATCAGCGAGACGCTGCCCGTGTAGCTCTCCTCCCATTAGACTGTCCAACAGCCGTGCTGACGCGATTCTTCTCCGGTGAACCCCGACCTACGCTTTCTCGCCAACACGGCTTTGAACAGTACATGAAGACCGCTCACAGGCAACTCAACATCGAACCGACGCAGCCAACGGGAGTCGAACAAATCATGGAATTAGCGTCTTTCGCCGCACTAACGGCGCTGCGAACTCACTGGGCGGACCCGTTCGCCGGAACAGACTACGAGAACCGGGAACCAGATGGAAGTGCAGAAGCCCGAATGCTTCGAAACCCGCTACAGAAACATCCCGGGCTAACGAGATTCTCCTTCCGAGCACGTAGGTACTACGTTGCGACAATCACGTGGCTGTTTGAAAACGAGTTCCCGCCGCAGTTCCAAGCAGAAATCGCGGCTATACTTCTTGCCCGCGATCTCCCTGACACGGCAAATCAAGCCCCATTCAGAACCTATGCCGACAGTGACCCTGAAGCAGTTCACCGACAGTACCGCGACCGGGCCCAAGTGACCGATTCTTCAGTCTGGATCGACGGGGATCATCTTTCACGATGCTGCCAGCTCCTCCCATTCATCTCGAAACTCGTCCCATCCCGTACCGATCAACTCCCTCCCCTGACCATCAGCGACGGCGGGCTCACGATCCCACGTGACGTCTTCCGCTTGAAACTAGCAGAATATGCCTGGCACGGCTGGGCCAGGCTAGTCCATACCGCATACAACACTCTGGATGCCCGCGATCACAACCAACTGGTAGCTGACACTCCGCACGCAGAGGACGTCATCTACGACCGGTTTCGCACCAACAATCCAGTCTACACGCCCTATTACGCCAGCGAATCAGACAATCCCCAACGAGAATGGCGACGTGATACGTACACCGAAAAACCGCTTCAAATCGAGGATAAACGCCTCATCACCGTTGTCGACTGCATCCGAGCATCGCCAACGCTCTCCTTTGGCGACCCACTCCCGGTCGAGATGCTCTTCACCCACGTAAAAACGTATTTCCCACCGCCGCGCCGGCCTGGAAACGATATTCACTCTCAGAACACCCTGATCAAAGCATTAGCGAACGCCGAGAGCAACCAAATCAAACTGTCCGAAAATGAAGACGCGTCACAACTCCTGTGTGAAATACCCGCCCCACCAGTCACACCGATCTACCCGCGCAACGACGATGGACCAGACGTCTGGGACAGCTACCTCCGACTCCAAACCAATCTACGGCGATCCGGCGTCGAGAGCGAATGGATCAGAAAATCCGACGGACACCGACAGGTCGTCTCACCGAAGATACCAGAACAGGCTTGGCAGGCAACCAGTACAGACTACGGTCAAGCACTCAGGCACGCGCATAGAACCGCAGCACAGACCCAAGCAACGATCCCCTCCATCCACGATGTCCACCCACTCGTAGACCCCGAATCCATGGAACTGACACGAGATGAACTGGTCTTCCTCACACGAATCGGACTCGCCATGGAACGCAAAATAGTCGATTTCTCCCTCACCGAGAGCATGCGTCACCTCTGCCAGCAATCCGATGGGACAACCCTCGACGTAAATGAAGACAAGTTGAAAGACCACGACTGGTTAGAACGCCACAAAGAAGGACTAAGCATTCTCTACACCGTCCCTGCTGACAAACGCAAACGATTAGGAATCGAGAACACCTCAAACGACGGCTACGGCGAAACAACAACAAGCGAAAAATCCCTCCACAGGAAAGGAATCGATCAGACCGCCACGTGGCTCGCAACAAAACCAGACGTAACCCGAGTCGTGCGATATCACGACCTGTGGCGTCTCCGCTCAACTACATGCGAGCAACCCCTCAAAGACCGAGATTTCCTCTCAACACGCATTGATGTCATCGCGTTCAACGACACGACCCCCAAGTACATCGCCGAAGTTGAAACCGCATCGAATTCACCGCCACGCACACGACGATGTATTGAGAAACTCGCCGCATTCTCCGAGTTCAACGACATCGAAACCACGCTTGTCACCCCGAACCCGGAGCACCTGTGGACTCTCATGCAGCACGCAGACCACCCGAACTACTTTGACTTCGACTCATTCCCCGACGCAAATTCAGAGGACTACAGCCCAAGCACATGGCAAACCAAACTAGAAAACGAAGGCATCATCGGCCAATTCCTTGACCAACTCAAAACCTACCGGTCCCTGTCCCGTTCATCCGCAGATCCAGAACAATGCCACCAAGACAAAATTGTCGGCAACATATAACACGAAACACCCAGCAATAACCACTCCAGCTCACCTAGTCGTAGCGCGAACCAACGCCACTATTGAAACAATCACCCCCGACCCAAGAGGAGATACACGAATCCCGAACACAGACACTACACCATCAATCACACCAACTAGAAGGCGGAGTGAGAGGGACATGTATGAGGATGATTTGTCAATATTCATTACCGCAAAGACGTTTCCAGAATGGGTTTTGGTACGTTTATTCACTTCTACAGCGTTCTAACATGCGAAAATCTGAACGTCTACTCGGAGATCGACCCATTGAGATTGTAGAAATGTACAAAAATGTGCGGAAACGTTCTATAAGCAGACCTAAGTCTGTAAATCACCATTTTCGGACCCTGCCTGAAAATGGAACCGCATGAATAACGTTCCAAAATCACTGTATTTGTTCTAAGAAGCGAGCAATGGACGTCCCATCGGTCCTATCAACGGTGAGTGTTTTCTCCGGCAGCTGTACTTAACAGTGAGTGATTCAGTGCCTGCTCTTACCTGAGTTCCCAGAACGCCCTGAGTCTCGCCCTGATATCAACGACCGATTTGAGGGCACGAGAAACCCATGGGTCGGGGACTTCATTCGGATGGCTGTCCTCCGCCATCTTGAAACAAAGTTATGAATCATCAACAAGATTAGCACCGGGCCAGCACAGTCGCTGTAGTAGGTGTTAGAATTAGGTGCTCACTTTTGGAAGCGACAGCTGGTCGAGAGAAGTATCGATCGCGGTGGTCAGTGGCTCAAGCGAGTCGAAGAATCGGTTGCTCAGAGCATCTTGGAGTTGTCGCCAACACTCTTCGACAGGATTGAATTCCGGTGAATACGACGGGAACGTGACAAAGGCGAGGTCGTCACGGACCTGGCGGCCCGTGACTACCGACGCCTGAAAGTACGGCGCACCATCCAGCACGACGATCAGGTCTTCTTTGGAATTTTTTCATAATTTAGGAATGATATTTTTCGCGTTATCGGCGGTAACGTAGTCGGTGAACCGTGAGAAGAAACAGTCGGCGTCTTCGGTGATCGCGCCAAGCAGGCACGTCCAGTCGCGTTGGCCGGACAGTTCGACGGTCGGCCGCGTGCCGCGCGGAAACCACGCGGCACGCGGCTCGACCTACACGGATTTCTTGGTTTGGTCGATGCAGACTATTTTGGCGTCCATTTCCGCTCGCTTTTTTTGATCTCGTCGTGGAACTCTTCTTGCTCGGATTCTTCGGCTTCGGCGGCTGTTCGACGTGGTTTTTGATAACTCAATCCAGCCTCTTTCAACAGCCGCCGGCAACTCGGATAAGAGTACTCGACGCTGTAGGATTCTTCAAGAAACTCCTAGACGGTCGCCGGCGTCCACGCCGCCGCGTTGATCCCGACCTCTTAGGATGGTTCGTGAACAGCTTGTCGAACTCTTATTACTATTATTCTGAGAGTTTTCGTTTTCTCCCAGATCGATAACTATCAGGGACGGCTTGCTCAAGCGGTTCGTCTGTATCAAGTCGCATCAGCCAACTGTAGATCGTTCTTCGACCGGTGTCGTGCCACTCAGCAAGTTCGGTCTGGGTCACGCCGTTCTTGTACGCGATCGCCGCTAACAACCGTTGTGTCGGCTTGTTTCTCTCAACTTTGTCGAGGGCGGCTTGAAGTTCTTCTACGGAGATCCCGTCGAGATGGTCCATTGATCACGGTAACAGTTTTTGAGCAGAAATTTCTAACGGTTACTATAGTGAAGTCGATGAATGGTTGCAAGAACAGAAGAAGTGAGACCTGATCGTCGGTCGATTCGACCACAGCGACGGGAGCGTCTACATCTCCGCGCTCTTCATCGAGGGGCCCGGTCGATTACAATCCAGCCCTCAATGGACTATTCCGCGAACTCGTCGACATGTAGCCACACGGAAACCCGCCATCTTCGATACTCGATTCTCATTCAGCAACAGCCATCGACCGATACTGATCAGGCTCAAAACCGACTTGTGGCCTCGTCGAGATTGATCCCGACCGTTCGTGGTGAAGTGGAGCGTTAAATCCCAATAATATATTGTAACACTGTTATTCTGTACGCGCCGCCTCTCGGAGCTGGGCGGACTCGCCTACAGTTCGACCACGTCCCCCGTCTCCGCGGCTCGGTAGATGGCGCTGATGATACGCATGTCCTCAAGGCCGTGCTCGCCGTTTGGGTAGATCGGCACGTCGGTGAGGATGCGGTCGGCGAAGTAATCGAACTGCTCGCGCATCTCCCGCTGGGCGTCGAACCCATCGTGCTCGACCGTCACCGTCGCTTCACCACGCGAGATGTGCAGTGTACACTGGCCGTGGAACGCAGGTCGTAGTTCGATTTGACCGTCAGTGCCGGTGATCTTCAGTTGTGTGTCCTCCTGAGCATTCTGGCTGGAGGTCGAAACCATTGTCAAGCCGTCGTCGAACGCCAGCAGCGACCCCGACCGCTCGTCGGGGACGTCCGCGAACGCCTCGTGGTGGGAACTCGAGCGCGCCTGGACGGCGATCGGATCCTCCCCGAGCAGGAACCGAGTCGTGTTGATCGAGTAGATGCCAACATCCATTACCGACGAGCCGTAGCCGGCAAGGCCCCCGTCTAGCCGCCACTGGTCTTCGTCGGGGATGATATCCAGAAGTGGCTGACTGTTGTTCCCATAGACAGACACCGGCTCCCCGAGGAGTCCGTCGTCAATCAGCTCGCGTGCTCGCCGCACTGCGGGGTCGGTCTGCATCCGGTAGGCGATCATCAGCGGAACGTCGGCACTCTCGCAAGCGGCGACGAGCTGCTCAGCGCGCTCGACGGACGCCTCCATGGGTTTCTCACAGAGGACGGCCTTCTCGAGATCGGCCGCAGTCTCGGCGTACGGCAGGTGCAGCGCATTTGGCGTGCAGATGTAGACGGCGTCGTGGGCGTCGCTGGCGGCTCCGTCGTGGAAGTCCTCGTAGCTGATCCCGTGGGCCACATTGTGAGCCTGCGCGACGCGCCCGGCTTTCTCTCTGGAGCTACTCACCAGCACCGTCGTCTCGCAGAACTCCGATGCTTCGATCGCGGGTAGTGCGAACTCGGTCGTCCACCAGCCGAGCCCGATCAGCGCGAACCTGACCGTGCCTCCGGCGCTCGCTTGCCAGTCGCGACCGTCGAAGCTGTCGATCCACTCTCGCATTGAATCGAATTGAGGCACCCATGATTAAAAACTTCCGTGTCGATTCGGGGCCGGCCCGAGCTGATCGAGAAGGACGAACGTTCGTGTGGTCGGGTTTGTTTGGTCCGATTGCCGTCCCCAGTGGCAGGCTTGGGGGACGCGCCCGAGAGACGCCCCGGACGACTGACGGCGGATTGCTCTTCTTCGGGCAGAACTACAACATTGGACTCGAGCCGACGACTGCCCACCCTGCCGGATCCATCTCGGAGGCCCAGAAGGCCAACGGGACGATGAAAACGCTGGACCCAGGCGAGACCGTCTCGGCGTCGATTGTTGCCACCACCTACGGCGGGTTCGAGGCCGTCAACAACGTCTCCGAGACCGGGACCCGTGGGGGCCGCGACCACGAGTGAGTCCGTCAGAGATTGGCCCGCGATAATAAGCAGGTGGGACCTGCCCGGCAACCGAACAATTCCGCTCACGGCGGCGATTGCCTGGCGTTCGAACGGACACCTAGGAGCCGTCGCGTCCCGCCGTGTCCTCAGAGCTCAACGTCGGACCGGAACTCGGGGACACCGGGAACGCCCAGGTCCAGGCGAAACAGTGCGCCGGCGGCCTCATCCTCCTCGTCGCTCCCCCAGGCCGCGGAGGTCACGTAAACGTCCTTGTAGTCGGGTCCACCGAACGTGAGGCTGGTGATGTTGTGCGTCGGCAACTCGACCGCGCGTCGGACAGTGCCGTCGGGTTCGTGGGCCACGAGCGCGCCGTGATCCCACAGTGCCGACCAGACGGTTCCCTCGGCGTCAACAGTCAGCCCGTCGTACATGCCGGGGTCCGAGCGCTCGCTGAAGATGGTCCGGTTGCCGAGCTCGCCGGTGGAACGGTCGTATTCGAACTCGTAGATCCGGTTAGTATTGGTCTCCGTCAGGTAGAGAGCATCGCGGTCGGGGGTGAATCCCAGACCGTTCGAGAGTTCGACCCGCTCGAACACTTCCGTAATCGAGCCATCCGTGTCAAGACGGTAGAGTCGCCCCGCCGATTGATCGTCGTCGTCCATCGTCCCGGCAAACACGCGGCCTTCGGGGTCGGCGATCACGTCGTTGAACCGCATACCGTCTTCCTGATCAATCCCGTCTACGACCGTCCGGCGGTCGCCGTGGTCCCACCACTCGACACGGCCCTCATCCATGAACAACAACAGTGAGCCGTCCGCTTGGATGGTGAACGCCGCCACGAGGTCACTCTCGACGAGTTGCTTCGTCTCGTCGGTCTCGGGATCGTAGCGGTACAGCGCCCGCCCGATGTTATCCACCCAGTAGAGGCGCCCCTCGTCGGGGTGCCACAATGGTCCCTCGCCGACGGTGCAGTTCTGGTGGCTCACTATTTCGGGCATGCCAGCGGGTACACATCGAGATGATTTAATTATACGTGTTACGGAGTCTGGGTAATTGACGATCCTTCTTCAGACGAAACTACGGCATAGGCTTCGAACAGAGGTCGGTTCATTCAGCGGATCGCCGCCGCGGTCGGGGTGACCACTGAGACGCCACCCGCGCGTGCGGCGCCTAGTACGTCAGACTGACCGGAAATAAAGGGTGTTACTCGACACCCGACCGATTGGATGGCCGTGATACTCGAAGTCGGTGTAGCTGAAACTGTAGCCGAACGCGAACAGCAGGTCGTACGACGACGGGTGTTCCTCCTCGCCGGGCGGCCGCGGGTGGGAAGGTGGTTGAATTTGATCGGCACATGACCGAGCGAGATCGGGATCGATATCGGTAGACGCCCTCTCGGGTTGTAGTCCCCGAGCAGCATGTCGGCGACCGTACTCCCGCCCTCGCTCCCGGGGTGATACTCCCAGGGGACCCCCTACGCGTGGTCGGGGACCACTCGGTAGCGAGCAGCCGTCTCGATACGAGGACGAGCGGCCTACCGGTGTTCGCGACCGCTTCCAAGAGCTCGCATTCTGTCTTGAGCAGAGACAACTCCATTCTGATCGGGAACTCCCCGTTGGCCGTGCGCTCCGGGCGAACTCGTGGAGATAGCCCGTCTCAGCGACCGCGGCGAGGGTGACATCGGCGTCGGCCGCGGCGTCGCGCGGCCTCCACGTCGTCCGACTCGACTAAGCCACATCCCAGTTCGTACATGACCGACCCGTCGTCGCTGACGACCGTCTCGACCCCATCACGGACCGTGACGCTGGGTGGGAGGGGCTCGTCAGCCGAACTCCACCCGCGGAACTGGTTGCGCAAGTCGTCGGCGCTGGGCTCGACGACGGCGACATCCAGGTCCCTGTCAAGCGGCAGTCGGTCGTTCCGGTTCGTGAGCAGGGTCATCGACGCGAGAGCGCACCTCGCGCGACGTTCCGGTGGTCTTCGGCCCCAAAACGTTGACCGCAGCCTCGGGTCGGTATACGGGTCCTCGAAGAGTCCGAGGCGGAACTTGGCGGACAGGACATCACGGACGCGGTCCTCCATCAGGGATTCGGCGATGATTCCCTGCTCGCGGAGCGAGGTCAGGGCCTCGACGTACTCCGGCCCCGCGATGGACGAGATGTTGATCCCGGCTTCGTACGCCTGGCGGAGCGGCTCCTCGGTGGACTCGGCGGTGCGGTGATCCTCGTTAGGCATGTCGATACCGCCCCAGTCGGTCATGACGTAGCCGTCGAAGCCGAGTTCCTCACGGAGATGGCCGACGAGGTGTTCCCGCGACACGTGTACCGGATACCCTTCGAGCGCGTTGTAACGGGTTCTCCCCGAAAGTCTCGAACGTCCGGCCTCACCGGACGTGGCGTGCGACGTCACAGACAGAATTTTGCTTCCGGTGAATGCCCGTCGCTGCCATCTCACTCGCAGTGACGGACGTGGCTCATTCGACTAGGCCGTGTCTCCGGTAGCCACTATCCTGATGTCGTGGGGGAACACTTAGCTTCCCTCGATGTACGCGTGCCCGTGGTCAGCGTTGAGTCAGAACAGTAGTGAGATACCGAGAGACACCTACTTTACGGCGTTGCGCTGTATATCAGTCCCGACGTCGGTCGCTTCCCGACGGGTGTCGTACTGCGAGAGGACGTACACGAACGGCGAGACCGGACCGAAGCCTTGCGTGTCGACGGCATCTTTCACGTCCGCGGCGTCGCCGATACCGCCGGTCATCTTCGGTCACACACTGACGAACTGACCGATCTTCTCCGCGGTCGTCATCTGTGATAGGAGGTCCTCAACGCTGTCTGGAACGGGGAGACTGGCGTTCCGATACGGGATATCGTCTCTATCGCTTGCCATGCCTCAGCATATTTTCCGTGGTACATTCTTGTGAAGCAAATTGTTGGTGAGGATCTTGTAGTTTGAGTTGTCTCAGTAGATCCCCCCTTTTCGCCGGGCCTCAATCCTGTTTTGGCGAGCCCAATCGGAGGGTAGAATCTCAACAACGCTCTTGTGAAGGACGTTGTTGATATCTCGTTCTGCGTTCCGGGAGAGACGTCAACCGGTGTTTGAAATGGTGGTGCCGGTGTTCAGAGGTGGTTGCTGTGACAGTGACCGACCATCAAAATCGAAAGACGGCGCACCATCAACAATGTTCTACGCAAGAGCGTCTCAACAAAATCGCTGGATTACTCCCCACAACCTATGTTCTACCCAAGAGCGTATAATATATAGTGAATATTGCAGCGTGTCTTGCAGATGTAATGACAATTATTTTGAAACGTTGTTATATCTTCGAACTGCGTTGCTCGACCATTAGCGAGGACTCATCACAACAGAACAGGTGGCTCAGGCCAGTCTAACCGGCGATTCTTTGTGAATTGCCGTCATTATCGTTCATCGAGCGTATGATGATATTAAGGAATAATGATATTAACGAAGTGCCCGGCGAAACGACGACTGGTTCAGGGGTGTCGAATTGCCGGGCGTAGTACAACTACTACTCTGGTGTGCAGGCGGCGAGCCGAACCATCATCGCTGGGGCCCTAGCAGGTGTGAGATCGGGGATCGGGTGGATGTATCGGCGGGAGTGTATGCCTCTTGTATGCCTCGTGTCTGCTGTCCGCCTGCGAGTAGTCCAACCCTCCACTAAATATTAAATCTTATGGTGACCTTATGATATTTTTCGGTTATACGGCACTGTCTAGTTGAGCGAACTTGAGAGCCGAGGAGATCTTAGCTATACTGATTTCGGAACTTCTGGCTTTTAGTATAGAAGTGCATATGCATCTCGCAAACCTTCTCAGCGAGACATCAGATGAGGACAGTCAAGCCGTTTGGGAGAACTAGCGCACCCTGATCCCGTCCGAACCAGGTGCTTCTACAGCTGGTTCACGCACCGAAACTCCTGAAAATCGGTCGATCGCTGGGGCAAAGCCTCCGGCGTACTCCACAATGCCATCACCCAATCTTGACACCCTTTTACTCGGCGTGGACGTACATTTATTATACTACTACCCATTTGGCTCACTATGCATTCCTACTGGTCGTCGATGCCGCGAGTTTCGATCGATTTCGAGTACCGCGGTATCGAGGCGGCGCTGCTGGAAAATGAGCACCTCCGGATCACGCTCCTGCCGGGGAAAGGGGGCGATATCCTCGAATTCCGTGACAAGAAAGCCGATGTCGACGTCCTCTGGCACGCCGAGCACAACTGGCTCTCACCGGGGGAGACGTCAGTCCCGGAGTCGGGCGACGGTAACTGGATGCGGTACTACCCCGGTGGCTGGCAGCTGAACCTGCCGCTAGCTGGTTGGGGCGGGACAGTGTCGGGTACTAGTTACGCCGCTCACGGCGAGAGTGCACTGCTGGCCTGGGACGTCGAGGTCCTAACGGACACGGCTGAAGAAGTGTCGATCGGGCTCTCAGTCGAACTGAGCGAGTATCCGCTGTCAGTCGAGCGCCAGCTGACCCTCTCGAGCGGGAGAGCGGCGCTCCAAATCTCGGAGTCGATCACCAACGAGGGTGCGGTGCCCGTCGAGTACATCTGGCAACACCACGTCACGCTCGGGGCGCCGCTGCTTGGGCCGGACGCTAGACTCGACATTCCGGCGGAGACGGGTCAAGTAGACCCATCCTACGGTGACAACGACGTTTTCGAGAACGGCCGTCTCGCAAGCGGTGAGCGGTTCGACTGGCCCGACGCGCCGCTGGCGGAAGGCGGTGTCACAGACCTTCGGGAGATCCCACCGCAGGAGGCCCGATTGCACGACCAGGCCTACGCCCTGGACCTGGAAGACGGGTGGTACGGCCTCACAAATCCCGATCTTGATCTGGGTTTCGGGCTCAGATTCCCCACCGACCCGTTCGAAGCCGTCTGGTACTGGCAGGCGCTGGGCGGCTACGAAAACGCGCCACTCTACGGACGCAACTACAACGTCGGGATCGAACCGACCAGCGCGTTCCCCGCGGGGTCGGTCCCTGAAGCCCAACGCGAAAACGGCACAATGAAGACCGTCGACCCCGGAGAATCGGTCTCCGCCGACCTCACTGCCGCCACCTACCACGGCCTAGAATCAGTTTCGAATGTTTCCCCTGACGGGTCCGTAACGGGCACCGAGCACTGAGTCAGTTTCGCTCCCTGGTAGGGGGATATTCAGCCGTTTGAGTCCCGGGAGTGTTGAGACGCCGAAAACCGGCCAGGAAGGACATCTTTCGGAACCCGCTGACGGTCCATCTCCTCTCACACAACCAGGAGCGGTACCTCTCGATCGGCGAGGCGATTCGCGGCCTGGGGTATCGACCGAAAGGCGACAGAAGCGAAGCGCTCGACGCTCTGACGACTGACCACGTCGGTCAGAAGGCAACCCCGACAGATAGACGAAGCCGCCCTTTGAAATGAGACTGATGACAGCGAGACACCAGTTCCTGTACGAGCCGTCCTCACGCCGGAACCCCACGTCCACCCACGGTTCGTACGCTGGTAGCTCCTCGAACGCCGACTCGTCGAACGTAACGCCCAGTCCCGGTTCCGTCGGAGGGTGCAGGTGGCCGTCCTCGAACGGGACCTGCTTCGGGAAGATATCGGTCATCGCTGACATCGGGGAGTTGAAACACCTCCTGGACACCGACGAGGGGCGAAGCCAAACAGAGGTGCAGACCAGCAGCTGTCGAGACTGGATCTCGTCGGAGTCTAGGGCATCTTGGACGGAATCGACCTGCTCGATGTGTTTGATCCCTTTGTCGCGGTTCTGGCCGCACTCATTGCGCTCACGTCTGTCCGTGCGCACTGATCCGGAAAATTCGGTGTCGCAGTCGAACATAATGGATATGAGCCCTATCGATACAAACTCGGGAGGAAAGCTCCCAAATCGGTTTGCACAACGTCTGGTCTATCGTTTCGCTTTCGCCATCACAACGACGCTATCTTGATGTTGGCTTGGGAGTCGCTGTCGCAGGCCATAGTAGTTTTCTGGGGGACTATGTCCTCGCCACGTGGGATCGAATCCTGTTCGGGACCCGTCCCTGAACTCTATTCCACTCTCCCGAAGCCACTGACACTGATGTTCGATAATATAGTACAACTACCCCCGATTTCGAAACTCTTCACTGGAAGAGACGAGATACATTACAATACTATGAGTGGAATATATTGGTCGGACTGCTGTGATATTATCGAACGATCCTCTCTCAATTGGTGACTGATATCTTGGTCCGAACGAGAACCGGAAGCTACCCGGGACACTCAGAGGCTGTATTTTTCGTATGTATTCACCCCGAAACCCAATGGCAGGTACAGCGTGAGTGCATGAACTCATCTTGTTGTTTCGGACGGCTCAATTGAATTCTTCGTAAAGGTTGCTCCTTGGTGGCGCCGCATCGCCAGCAGGAACAGCAACGTCTCATGAACGAACACTCCCCGGTCATTACCGGGTGTGTCAATCATTTTTCGGAAAACAACCGGCTCGCGAAGTGGTTTTCAGCGGGGTTGTTTGTTGCTGAGACCGCTGACTCACCGATGAAGGTGAGTCAGTGGTCGATCCCTCCATCGATCTTACCGAGCAGTGTTGCAACTGGCCCGTCGGATTCTGACCGTTCAACGAGTGTTTCGAGGCCTCTCTGGGCGACACGATGCAACTGGGCTCGTTTACGATCCGTTGGGTCGGCCTCCAGCCAAGACTGGAGACAGACGAACATCTGCCTGAGATAGCGGTAAATCGGCTTTGCCTCACCATATTCGGCGGCGACATCTTCAGCCTCACGGAGAATGTGCGTCCTGCACCGCCGAAGATTGCTGCCAAAGGGTGGATTCGCTGTCCATCCATCGCAAACGACCGTTCCCGCGAAATCCTCGACGAGGGTTTCTGCGGAAACATCGTGATCGCGACTGTCTCTGACTGCATAGAGCGTGTGCTCGCCAGTTCTGAATGTCCAGATCCAGGCTCGTTCACCGTCTCGTTTGGCGCCAGTTTCGTCAATATGGACGACCTCAGCGGCTTGAGTCTGACAGCGGATCCGTTCGTATTCGCAGCGACCGGCGAGCGCAGCGCGCTCGGTCGCGTGCCATGCGGATGCACCTGAGAGATCCAACTCATGAAGTTAGTTGACCCGGTCGGCGATCTTCCGGTATGGGAGGTGGAAATCGTACCGAGAAATCACGGTACTTACCATGACGTTCATCCCGACTGCCTCGATGCGGGGCAGTCAGGATGAGAGCCAACATGTTGGAAACCACAAGACCCACACTTGTACTGGTGGCGGCTGTGTTGGGTTATCTCTGCCAGTTGTGGATCGGGGATCTCCTCTGTTCTGTTCCGGAACGCGAGCGACTGCGACGGCGTGTGCCGCAGCACTCGCTGGAAGTCACCGACGGAGCGCCGACAGACCACCGACGGCCCGCCGAGCGCTAAGCGCGCGGTTCTCCGAGAGCGAGAAACGGAGAAAGAAGGTCCGCTTCGACAGAACGCCGTTCAGTAGTTGTCGTAGACGGTCTTGATCGAGGAGAAGAAGTCGAGACCGGCGTCGCCCTGTTCGCGGTAGGTGTTGGTCGAGGACTGCTTGTAGCCGCCGAAGGGCACGTGCAGTTCGAGGCCGGTCGTCTTCTCGTTGACCTTCGCGACGCCGGATTCGGTGCGGTCGATGAACGTCTCGGCCTCGGTGTGGTCGTCCGTCACGATGGACGAGGAGAGACCGTAGTCGACGTCGTTGGCGATCTCGAGCGCGTCCTCGAAGCCGTCGGCCGGGATGACGGCCAGCAGCGGCCCGAAGACCTCCTCCTGGGCGATGCGCATGTCGCCCTCGACGTCGGAGAAGACGGCGGGCGAGACGAAGTGCCCGCTGTCGTAGTCGCCGCCGGAGAGTTCCTCGCCGCCGAACTCGAGGGTCGCGCCCTCGTTCTGGCCGACCTCGACGTAGTCGAGGGTGGACTCGAGTTCGCTCTCGGAGACGTGCGGGCCCATGCCGGGGTCGTCGAGGCCGGGGCCGACCTCGAGGCTCTCGGCGTAGTCGACCATCGCGTCGACGAACTCGTCGTACACTTCCTCGTAGACGATGGCGCGGGAACAGGCCGTACAGGATTGGCCGGTCGTGCCGAAGGCGCCGACGCCGCAGACCTCGACGGCTTCCTCGATGTCCGCGCTGTCGGTGACGATGGTCGGGTTCTTCCCGCCCATCTCGGCCTGGACGCGCTTGAGGTCGTCCGCGGCGGTC
>Ga0207757_100313_pt1 | contig 35418 bp, 41 predicted proteins | sample A23P3SouthBayCA_2_FD_187752 | JGI IMG/M metagenome (GOLD analysis project Ga0207757, IMG submission 187752) | Aerobic enrichment media microbial communities from Eden Landing Ponds, California, USA - A23 P3 (2) (SPAdes) | ecosystem: Environmental > Aquatic > Marine > Unclassified | place...
TGACGCTGATGCGGACGTGGACGCTGATGCTGACGCGGACGCTGACGCTGATGCGGACGTGGACGCTGACGCTGATGCGGACGTGGACGCTGATGCTGATACGGACACTGACGCTGACGCTGATGCGGACGCGGACGCGGACGCAGCGTCCGAATTCGGATCGGCCGGTGGCGACGCCTTCGAGGATCTCGGATCGGACACGGCCGACAGCGACGGCCCGGACGACTCGGACGACTCGCCGTTCGACGAGGACTTCGCGAGCGCGTTCGAGAACGCGCCCGACATCGGGGAGAGCGGGAGCGGCTTCGATCCGGGCATTGGTGGAGGCGACGCGTTCGGCGGCGCCGGTCCGGGCGGGGGCGGAGACGGTGGACCGTCGACCGCCGGTCCGTTTACCACGGAGGACATGGATTTCGACTCCGCGATCGATCGGATCGACCTCGGAATCGAGGGGCTCGACAACATGATCCTCGGCGGCGTGCCGAAGCGCTCGCTCATCTCGATCATCGGCTCGGCGGGGACGGGGAAGACCACGTTCGGCCTGCAGTTCCTCGAAGAGGCGCTGTCGAACGGCAACCGGGGTGTCTATCTGACACTCGAGGAGAGTACGGACCGCATCTACGGCACCGCGGAGGAGAAGGGGTGGCCGTTCGAGGCGTACGCCGACGAGGGTCGACTCGCGGTCGTCCACCTCGACCCCGTCGAGATGGCGAACAGTCTCGCGAGCATCCGCAACGACCTACCGGAACTCATCAAGGATTTCGGCGCCGACCGCCTCGTCCTCGACTCGGTGTCGCTGCTGGAGATGATGTACGATCGCTCGGCCGAGCGCCGGAGCGAAGTGTACCAGTTCTCCAAGTCGCTCAAGGAGGCGGGCGTGACGACGCTCGTGACCAGCGAAGCCAGTAGCGACACGGCGTACGGGTCGCGGTACGGCATCATCGAATATCTCGCGGACGCGGTGTTCGTCCTCCAGTACGTCCGCGCCTCGGATTTCCAGGAGACGCGGCTGGCGGTGGAGATACAGAAGATTCGCGACGCGAACCACTCCCGGGAGACGAAACCCTACGAGATCACCGACGAGGGGTTGAGCGTCTACCGGCAGGCGAACATCTTCTAACTAGTCGTCCGCCGTAGGGGCGGCCTCGCGCGCGACCGGATCGAACTCGTCGAGGTGGAGGAACTCGTCGGTCGGCCGGCGGAACTTCCGGGGGCGTTCGAGGTCGGCCGCCCCGTCTTCGGGGTAGCCGAGCGTGACGATCATGACCGCCTCGTAGTCAGCGGGCACGTCGAACTCCCTGTGGAGGGCGTCGGCGTCGAACCCGCCCATGGGACAGGAGGCGATGCCGCGACCCCACGCGGCGTGCATGAGCGTCATGGCGGCGAGGGTGCTACTCTGTGTCGTCCAGACGCGGCGCGTCTCGGCGTCGGCGGCCGCGAGGCCGTCGACGGTTTCGAGGCGTGCCTCCGCAGCCTCCTCGTTCGGGAGGTAGCCCTTCTCCAGCAGGTCGGTCGTGACGCGGTCGGCGTGGTCGCTCGGATCGAGCGTCCCGAGGACGACCACCGCGGCCGCGGCGTCGGTGACGTGCTCCTGTCCGTAAGCGACGGACTGGAGTCGGTCGAGGTCGTCGCCGCGGACGACGAGGAACTCCCACGGCTGGAGGTTGAACGAGGACGGCGCGTGGCGAACGTCCTCGAAGAGGTCGTACAGCGTTTCGTCGTCGATGTCGGCGTCCGAATACTGGTGGACGGACCGCCGAGTGTGGATGACTTCGTCGAACTCCATCATCGGATAGACGGCCTACACGGACAAGAACCGGCGGAAGTCGGCCGAACTCGCCGCCAGTGGGACGATACCGCGAGACACGATCACCGAACGATAGTCACCGGCACGGGCGACCGGCGGGCGACGGTTTCGGCGACGCTGCCGAGGAGAACACGGGAGACGCCGGCGCGGCCGTGGCTCCCGACGACGACGTGGTCGAACGGATCCTCGTCCGCGATGTCAACGATGACGCGGGCGGGACTCCCCACCTCGATCCGGGTGTCGAGCGGTCGGCCGACACGTTCCCGCGCCTCGTCAAGGTGGTCGCGGGCCGTCTCGCGAGCGCGCTCGTACCACTCCTCGGAGCTCCCGGGGAGGGCGTGCTGACCGAATCCGGCCGTGATCGGATCGATGACGTACAGTAGCGTGAGATCCGCATCCGGCCACTCGGCGGCGACGAACTCAACCGCCGCCTCGGACTGCGGCGTGCCGTCGAACGGCACGAGGACGTGCGTTGGCATACCACACTGTACGCGAACCGGGTACAAAAACCGTGTCCGACACGCCCGAACAGGATCGGGGTGGTCATTAGGGTTCCCGGGGACGTACGGCCAGCGATGCCGGAACGAACCACACTCGCCGACCTCGACGACCGACCCCACGCGGAAGTGTTCGAGACGCGTCGCCCGCGGACCGTCCGCCTGGAACTCGACGCCGACGAACGCGTCCCCCGACACACCCACGAAGGAACGGACGTCGTCCTCCATCTACTGACGGGACGACTCGAACTGACCCTCGACGACGAGACGTACAGTCTCGAAGCCGGCGATCTGATCCGGTTCGGCGGCGACCGCGAAGTGTCGCCGTACGCGGTGGAATCGAGCACCGCCGTCGTGGTCTTCGCGCCGGCGGCGGCGTGACCGACGCGCGCACGACACGCGCAGCCCTTTTCAACCACCGACGCTTACCTCACGTCATGGACTCGGCGGTACTACTCGATCTCCTCGGCAACGAGAACCGCCGGCGGATCCTGCGACTACTAGCGCGAAAACCCTGTTACGTGACCGAGATCAGCGAATATCTCGGCGTGAGTCCGAAGGCGGTGATCGACCACCTGCGGAAACTGGAGGAGGCGGGACTGGTCGAGAGCCACACGGACGACCAGCGTCGGAAGTACTTCCACATCTCGCGGAACCTCCGACTGGAGGTGAGCGTCTCGCCGTACGGCTTCGGCACCAAGAGCGCCTACCCGGCCAGCCCCAGTCTGGACATGAACGGCCAGTGTCGACACGTCACGCTCGACGCCCCGGGCGAAACCGACGACGACGTGACCGACCTCGCAACGGCGTTCGACCAGTTACAGGCGCTCGAAAACGAACTCTCGCTCGCTCAACGGTGGGTGTACGGCCGGATCACGGAGATTCTGGACCGGTTGAACGACCACCTCGGCGTCGACGCCGACAGTCGGTTCCACGCCGAAGTGTTGGCGGCGGTGGCGACGGGATCGAAGACGACGACCGAGATCGTCGACGCCGTCGACGCTCCGACCGACGCGGTCCGAGGGGCGCTGAACACGCTCGCGGACCGTGGGCTGGTGAGTCAGCAGGGCGACGAGTGGCGAGTGAGTTAGCTGAATGCAGGCGCTAAGCCGCTATCCTCAACGCGCAACGCAGGGCGGAGCCCGAGGCGTGCAGTAGGGCGGGAATACAGCGTCCGCAAAAATATTCGATTTCTGGTGTGGGAACGAATCGCGTAGCGATTCGTTAAGGCCTGTGGAGACTGCGCTCCCGACGGGAACCACCACCGTTCCTGCAAAGCGCGTCGTGGAAGCAGGAAGCCCTACCCTCAAGGAACGAGCCGCGTCAGCGGCGAGTGAGTAGGGTAGGGTAGGGTAGGGTAGTTCACACCTCTTTCGTCAGCCCGGCCCGGAGGTCGCGCCCGAGATAGTGGCCGACGATCGAGGCGATCAGCCCGGCGGTCGTCCCGATGCCCGCGATGCGGAGGCCGTAGTCCGCGATCACGGGGAAGAGGGCGGAGTTGAGCGTCCCCAACACGAAGCCGAGGCCGGCGGTGAGCGCTCCGGCGAGGCCGGCCTCGACGTACCGCCGCCCCGAGGTCAGGAACGCGAGGACGAAGCCGGCGAAGGCGATGCCGACGAAGCGGCCGAACGAGCCGACGATGGGGACGGCGCCGCCGGCGACGAGGCCGACGACCGAGCAGACGAGTGCGAGGAGGAAGACGCGAGGGGCGAAGAGACGGCGGAAGCGGGCGTCGAGACGGAACCGGCCGCCGCTCGACGCCGATTCGTCTCCGTCGTCGCTCGTGAGGTCGGGGCGTCGCATACGATTCCTCGGGCGTCGATGGTGAAGTCGTTTGCGACGGGGACTCCGCGCGGCCCAAGCTTGTAGCGACTGGGCCACGCAGTGAGTGGGATGATCGTACCTGTCGAGATATTTGTTCCGGCCCGTGACGGTGAGAATCGCTTATGACTTCCGAGAGTCCCTATACTCCATGGCCGATTCGGACGGCATCGAGTTCACTGCCATCCTGTACGGAATCGTCGCCTCGAACGCCCTGTTTCGCGTGTCCTACGGGATCGACCTCAGGAACGCCATGCTGGTGTTCGCGTTCCTGATTCTCGCCGCCGACTGGGTCGAGTACCGGCTATCCGTGGCAGCGGTACCGTCGACCATCGAGTCCGTGCTCGCGCAGTTCGGTCTCGACGTACTCATTCTGATCGTGTGGACGTTCCTCCCGGTGGTGCCGCCCGACGGGGTGGCCGTCTACGTCGGCATCGTCGCCGCCTTCGTCGCGCTACAGGGAACGTGGGATCGACTTTTGATCGAAACCGGAGGTGGGGACGCGATGCGTGCCAACTGGGTGCTCGTGGGGGCGTACGGCGTACTCCTGGTCACACACTGGTGGCTCAGCCTCTCTCGACCCCTCCTGTTCGCGGCGAGTGTCGGCCTGTTCGTCGGGGTGAAAGGATTCGGTTGGCGGGCGCTGTACCGCGACGCGAAACGCGCCGACGCGACGGTTTCGATCTGAGACGGGTTATTGTAAGTCATTACCGGTACACGGTTACGATAATTCGTATGAGCCGGAGTCCGAACGAGTGGATTCAAGTCCGCCCGGGCGGTACTCCGGCGTATGAATCCAGGGGACCGTGTCCGCGTCGAGCGCGGGGGCGTCGAGAACGACGGCGTCCTCATGCCGTCGACGACGGCCGACCACCTCGTCGTGAAGTTGCCCGGCGGGTACAACGTCGGAATCGATCGCGAAGCCGCCGCCGTCGAGGTGCTCGAACGCGACGCCCACGACGTGGAGAGCGCGAGCGCCGGCGACGGTGAGTCGTCGACCATCGAGTTCGACGACGACCTGCCCACCATCTCACTCATCTCCACCGGCGGCACCATCGCCTCCACCGTCGACTACCGGACCGGCGCGGTGACCGCGCAGTTCGACGCCGAGGACGTGTTGCGGGCGGTGCCGGATCTCGCGGGCCGCGCCAACTACCGCGGCCGCGTCGTCGCCAACATTCTCTCCGAGAACATGACGCCCACGGTGTGGCAGGATCTCGCCGAAGCGGTCGCGGAGGAGATCGAGGCCGGCGCCGACGGCGTCGTCGTCATGCACGGCACGGACACGATGCAGTACACGGCGTCCGCACTCTCGTTCATGCTCGACACGCCCGTTCCGGTCGTCTTCACCGGGAGCCAGCGCTCGGCGGATCGACCCTCCAGTGACAACGTGATGAACGCGGTCTGTGCCGTCGAGGCGGCCAAGAGCGACCGGGCCGAGGTGCTCGTCTGTATGCACGAGTCCTCCAGTGACGACGCCTGCGCGCTCCACCGCGCGACGCGCGTCCGGAAGAACCACACGTCGCGCCGCGCCGCCTTCGAGACGGTCGGCGCGGCGCCGATCGGATGGGTAGAGTACGAGACCGAGGCAGTCAGGTTCCGGCACGACGGTCCCGAGTGCGGCGAGACGGCGCTCGACCGCTCGCCCGACCTGGAGACGAGCGTCGAACTCGTGAAGTTCACGCCGGGGATGAATCCGGCGGCGCTCGACCACCTCGACGACGCCGACGGCGTCGTGATCGAGGGGACCGGTCTGGGCCACGTCGCGACCGACTGGATCGATCGCATCGAGGAGTTAGTCGACGACGGGACGGTCGTCGTCATGACGAGTCAGTGTCTCGAAGGGCGGGTGTGTGACCGGGTGTACGACACGGGACGCGACCTGCTCGACGCGGGCGTCGTCGAGGCGGGCGACACCCTGCCCGAGACGGCGACGGCGAAGCTGATGTGGGTCCTCGCGAACCGGGATGATCCGGCAGCTGCGATGCGGGAGTCGCTGGTCGGCGAACTCCAGTCGCGGTCGGTGCCGTGGACCTGAGGCTGGCTCTCACGGGCGGTGGGCACCGCGTCGGCGACCGGCCTAGAGGTCCGTCTGGACATCGAGGGCGTCCAACTGGTCGACCTCGACGCTGATCTCCTCGATCCGTCCCGTCTGTTCCTCGTTGGCGGCGGCGATGGTTTCCGCCCGGTCGGCGACCGCCTCGAACCCCTCGGTCGTCTCGTCGACCATGCTCGCGATCTCCTCCGTGCTGACGGCCTGGTCGTCGGTGGCCTCCGCGACTTCGGTGATTCCGTCCGACACTTCCTCGACGACCTCCGCGATCTCTTTGAAGTTCTCTCCCGAGCCCCGCACTTTCTCTGCCCCCTCCTGCACGACCTCGTTGGTCTCTTCGAGGCTCTCGACCGTCGCCTCGGTGTTGGTGCGTACCTCGACGACGATGTCCTCGATCTCGGAGGCGCGGCGTTTCGACTTCTCGGCCAGCGACTTCACCTCGTTTGCGACGACCGCGAAGCCCTCACCGGCCTCACCGGCGCGAGCGGCTTCGATCGAGGCGTTCAGCGCGAGCAGGTTCGTCTGTTCGGCGATGTCGTTGATGACGTCGACCAGTTCGTCGATCTTCCGGATGCTGTCGTGGAGGTCCTGAATCTCACCGGTGGCGGCCTGTGCCTCCGTCTCGATCGTCTCCATCATCTCGATCGTGGCTTCGGCGTCGTCCTCGCCCACGCGGGCCTTGTCCCGGGCCCGATCGCTGATGGCGTTCACCTCGTCCGCCGTGGCGGCGATCTCCTCGACGGTCGCCGACAGATTCGACACCTCGCTGTCGACCTCGGTGATCGAGTTGAGCTGCTGGGTGGCGCTGGTACTGATCTCCTGGGAGGCGTCGGCCACCTCGCGGGCGGTCTCTTTCACCTCGTCGACCGCGGTTTTGATGCTGCCGGTCGCCTCCTTTCGGTCGGTGATGTCGTGGAACGTCTCGCTGATCGCGACGACTTCGCCGTCGTCGTCGCGGATCGGCCGAACGATGAGTTCCGTCGGAACGACGCGGCCGTCGTAGCTCTCCTTCTCGACCTCGACGCGGATTTCGTCTTTCCCGTTGTCGACGACCTGTTTGAGGGTGCAGTTGTCCGTCCCGCAGACGTCCGGGTGGCAGAACTGGTCGTAGCAGTTGAGGAGTTCGCTTCCCTCCGCTTCGACGCCGCCCATCTCCGCCATCAGATCGTTTTCGAGGACGACGTTGAACTCCGTGTCCAGAATGCGCATCGCCGCCCCCGTCGAATTCATGATCTCGCGGATGCTGTTCGAGAGAACCTCGTGAAGATCGTCGTGGCCGAGCGTCTTCCCTCCGGCGATGTCCTGTGAAAAGTCGATCCCGCTCGTGGCGCCGGCCTCCTGTGTCGCCATACTGCCAACAGCGAGTTTATCGTATAAAATCACCACCGCCGACTTTTCAGGACTGAGAACCGGACGCCAGCGGCGGCCGAATCGATCCACAATCCACTTACTCCTCCCCGGCACAGCACAGGTATGATCCACGTCGTCGGCGGAGGCATCGCCGGACTGGCCACCGCCTACCGACTCCAGCAACACGGATACGAAGCGACGGTGCTGGAGGCGAGCGGTGACCTCGGCGGGCTGGCCGCGACTTATTCGACCGCCGGCGACGACGTCGAGCAGTTCTACCACCACCTCTCGAAGTCCGAGGAGACCATCGTCGACCTGGCCGAAGAACTGGGGCTGGGTGACCGAATCGAGTGGCTGGTGGGCAAGAACGCCTACTACGTCGACGGCGTCGTCCACCCGCTCGACACCCTCCCACAGATCGCCGCCTACCCCCACCTCAGCCTCTACGACACGTTCCGACTGGGGATGCTCACGCTCGAAATCGACGTGCGTGGCGGGTGGCCACGCTTCGACACGTACGACGACCTCGAGGCCTTCGAGGACGTACCGATCAAGGAGTTTCTCCTCTCGCACACCACCCGCGGCGTCTACGAGAACTTCTTCGAACCGCTGTTGGACGCCAAGTTCGGCGACCGCAAGGACGAGGTGAGCGCCGCGTGGCTCCTCGGCCGGATCAAGTTCCGGGGGGAGCGCGACCTGTTACGGGGGGAGATCCTCGGCTACCTCGAGGGCGGTTTCGCCGTCCTGATCGACGCCCTCGTCGACGCGGTAGGGCGTGAAAACGTGACGACCGGCGCGCGCGCGACCGATCTGGACGTGCGGGACGGCGCAGTCGAGTCGATCACCGTCGAGACCGAGGCGGGGATCGAGACCCACGAGACGGACGGCGTCGTCGTGGCGACGATGCCGAACGTCCTCGAATCACTCACGGGGTACGCCTGCGACATCGACTTCCAGGGGGCAGTCTGTGCCGTGGTGACGATGGACGAGCCGCTGACGGAGACGTACTGGCTCAACATCGCCCACGACGCGCCGTTCGGCGCGCTGATCGAACACACGAACTTCGTCTCGCCGGAGCGGTACGGCGGCGATCACCTCCTGTATATCGCCAGTTACGTCCAGGATCCGAGCGAGGCGGTGTGGCGGATGGACGATGCCGAGTTGCGGGCGACGTGGCTCGGACACGTCGCGGAGCTGTTCCCGGACTTCGACCGATCGAGTGTCACCGAATTCCGCGTGGCGCGCAACCCACGGGCGGCGCCGGTGTACGAGCGAGGGTATCTAGACCTGGTGGTGCCGTACGACCTTCGCGAGTCGGTGGGCGAGGGCGTCTACTACGCGGGGATGGCGAGTCGCGCGCAGTATCCCGAACGGAGCCTGAACGGCGGCATCGTCGCGGGCTTTGCGTGTGCCGATCGGATCGCGGAGAACTAGGCCTCTTCCTCGACCCCGGGCGCGGCCGACACGTCGACCTCCGCGGGTTCCTCCTGTCCGCCGACGACGAGGGTACCCTCCTCGTCTTCGACGTACACGTCGTCGGCGAATCCGCCCTCCGCGTGGGGGTGGACGGGGTCGTCGAGTCGTTCGGGCGTCGACGGCGCGTCCGGCAGGTCGCCGCCGTACTCGCCCAGCGGATCGGCGATGGTGATGCCGTGGCGTTCGAAGAAGTCGGCGTAGCGGTCGTAGTGGGCGTCGAGTTCGTCGGCCGGGAACTCCATCATCTCGGTCCAGCCGTGGTTGTAGAACTCGAAATTGGCCTGGATGTGGGTGATCTCGCGGGCCTTCGCCTCGGAGAAGCCCTCGTCGAGGGCGTCGACGTACGTGTCGAACGTGTAGTCGAAGAACGTTTCCAGCCGTTCCTCGCGCTCTTCGCGGCGACCGTCGGCGGCTTTCGACCCGAAGACGTCGACGTGGAGGTCAACGAGTTTCTCGCGGACCATCTCGCCGACGACGGGCATCGTGAGCGCCTGTTTGGCGGCGAAGTGGCGGACGTTCTGACGGAGTTTCATCGGCGACCGTTAGGTTCGTCCGGCCTTCAGACTGACGGTCGGGGCCGTCTCTCGGGACGGCCGTCCGATCCTTCCCCTCGAAACCGACGGACCGGGCGGGGAGAATCAACGATAGTCGAACACGCATATCGACGATTGCGGCGATTTTCGCAGATAACAATCGACATTAACGTGTACCCCTAAAGTTCGGCATATGCCTCAGTCGTATGTGATCATCGGTGATGGTATCGCGGGGAGTTCTGCCGCCGAGACGCTGCGTGACGAAGCGCCGGACGCCGAGATCACGGTCATCACGGACGAGGGGGAGGCCCTCTACAACCGCATTCTCATCAAGGAGTTCGCGAAGGGGAAGCTACCGGAGATGCCCATCTCCATCCACGAGCCGGAGTGGTACGAGGACCGCGACATCGACTTGCAACTCGACACGCTGGTGACGAACGTCGACCCCGAGGGCCACCGCCTCCGGACCCACGAGGACGAAGTCATCGAGTACGACAAACTCCTCGTCGCGACGGGCGGGACGCCCACGCAGCTACCGGTCGAGAACAGCGACGCCGACGGCATCCACCACTTCTGGACGTTCCAAGACGCCCGGTCGATCCGGGAGCACGCCGATTCGGCCGACACGGGTATCGTCGTCGGCGCGGGGCTGCTGGGAATCGACCTCGCGGCCATCTGTGGCGCCCAGGACATCGAGGCCCACTATCTCATGCGCGGCGACTGCTGGTGGCGCTACGCGCTCTCGACGGAGGGGGCGGAGATCCTCCACGACGCCATGCGCGAACAGGGCGTCGAGCCCGTCTTCCAGAGCGGCGTCGACCACTTTGAGACGGACGACGACGGCCACGTCACGGCCGCCATCGATCCCAACGGTGACCGCTACGATGGAGACTTCGTCGGCATCGCCATCGGCCTCAACTTCAACACCGAAATCCTGCAGGGGACGGGCGTCGAACGCGACGGGGGAATCCTCGTCGACGAGTACATGCAGACGAACGTGGACGACATCTACGCCGCGGGCGACATCACCCGGTACCACGACACCATCCTCGGCGAACGCGCCCAGAACGGCTCCTGGGACAGCGCCAAGGCGCAGGGAACCACCGCCGCGACGAACATGCTCGACCCCGAATCCGAGGCGTTCCGCTTCGTCTCCTCCTACTCGATCACGCACTTCGACTTCCCCTTCCTCTCCTTCGGTCATCCGACCATCGGAGACGACGAGTGCGAGCGCAAGTACTCCGACACCGAGTGGCGACGGCTGGCGTTCAAGGACGGCAAAATCGTCGGCGGCGTGTTGATCGGCGACCTCTCGCCTCAGAGCGCGTACAAGAAACTGATGCGCGAGGAGCGCGTCGTCGCGGATCAGACGGACGTGCTCCTGGAGAAATCCGTCGACCTGGACGACCTGGCGCCGGCACAGGAACAGTAACGGGCAAATGATTCTCAGTCGATAGGAACTGGCGGACGGGCTTAGACCGGAGTGGGTCGTAGTTCCCGGTATGACACTGGACGAACTCGCCGACTACGGGATGTACCGCATGGACGAGGAGGCGATTCGAGGATTCCTGTCGAGTCAGGGTGTGGGCGTGCTGGGGCTACCGACGGCCGACGCGCCCAGTTTGCGGCCGATGTCGTTCGGATACGACGGCGAAGACACCCTCTACCTGCTCTACGTCGTGGGCGCCGAGAGCCGAAAGGCCGTGCTGAGCGACCGGGCCGAGGTGGCTCGGTTTCTCGTGTACAGCATGGAGACGGCGTTCAACTGGCGGAGCGTGTTGCTGACCGGCGGGATCGAACGCGCGGCGGACGACGAACTCGAGGCGCTCCCGGAGCACGTGGAACTGCCGTGGCAACCGGATCTGTTCCGGCGGGCCGTCTCGGCGGAACGGACGGCGCTGTATCGATTCGACATCACGGAACGAACCGGGATCGAGCATCTCGGGTTGCCGCCGGCGTTTGACACGGACGAGGCGGAGTAGCCGACGGTCGCGTCCCGGGAGCCGTTTCGACGATCATCGATTTCCAGTTCGTCTTTCGTTGATATCTAATATTCGAACCGCCCCCTGAATTTATATGAACACTGAAGTATCCGTACGGAGTGTGGAAGCACACCACATAGAGACACGTAATTATGCGACGAAATAACAGTATTCGAGGACGTGTCGACTGGGAGAGAAGACGGTGTCGTGGGACGGACGGAGGCGGAGGCATCGCCCGCCGGGGACGACTATGATCGTCGGCATACCGGGCGAGACGGCGAGCGGGGAGACACGGGTGGCGATCACGCCGCCGGTAGCGAAGAAGTTGGTCGGCCGGGACGTGTCGGTCTGTGTCACGAGCGGCGCGGGGGAGGGGTCCGACTGGAGCGACGAGGCGTACCGGGACGTGGGCTGTGACGTGGTCGACGACCGCGAGACGGTGTTCGAGCGGGCGGACGTGATCTGTCAGATTCGGGGACTGGGGACGAACGAGGACGAGCCGATGGACCCCTACCGCGAGGGACAGATCGTCGTCGGGACGCTCGGGCCCTACGACTTGGATGACGAGGTGTACGACGAACTCGCCGACCGGCAGGTGAGCGCGTTCACTCTCGAACTCATGCCGCGGATCAGCCGCGCCCAGAGCATGGACGTGCTGTCCTCCATGGCGAGCATTGGCGGCTACAAGGCGGCGCTGGTGGCGGCCGAGCAGTTACCCAAACTGTTCCCGCTGGAGATGACCGCCGCGGGCACGGTCCGTCCGGCGGACGTGTTCGTCATCGGCGCGGGCGTCGCAGGGCTGAAGGCCATCGCCACGGCCGAACGCCTCGGCGCGTCGGTGAAGGGGTACGACATCCGACTCGAGGTGAAACAGGAGGTGGAGAGTCTCGGCGCGGACTTCGTCGAACTCGACCTCGAAACGGAAGGCTCGGGCGACGACGAAGGGTACGCCGTGGAGATGGGCGAGGAGTTCTACGAACAGCAGCGCAAGGAACTGGGCCGGGTGGTTCCGGAATCAGACGTCGTGATCACGACGGCGGCGATTCCCGGCGCGCCCGCGCCGGAACTCGTCTCCGCGGAGATGATCGAAGGCATGGACGACGGCTCGGTCGTCGTCGATCTCTCGGCACCGACGGGCGGGAACTGCGAACCGACGGTGGCCGGGGAGACGGTCGAACACGCGGGCGTCACGGTCTTCGGCCCGACCAACCTCCCGGCGACGGTGCCGCACACGGCGAGCCAGCTGTTCGCCAACAACCTGTACAACTTCCTCGACCACCTGCTCGACGACGGCGAACTCGTCCTCGACACGGACGACGAAATCGTCGATGCAACGCTACTCACACACGATGGCACGATACGACGACCCCACGAGGACGGCGGTGAGACGGACGACGAAGACGACGCGACCGACGAAGACGAGGAACCGGTGGAGGACGAGGCCGATGCGTGAGGCGGTTCGTCGTCCGTCCCGGTCGGTCTTCGTCGGCGTGGCCGGCGAAACACCGGCGACCGGTTACAACGATCCATGCGAGGTGACGCCATGACGTTCGTCCAGAATCTGACGTTTTTCGTCCTCGCCGCGTTCATCGGCTACGAGATCATCACGAAGATTCCGACCAACCTCCACACGCCGCTGATGTCCGGTGCGAACGCCATCTCGGGCATCACGCTCATCGGATCGGTGGTCGTAGCGGGGTCGGGATCGACGACGCTCGCGACGGCGCTCGGCTTCGTCGCCGTCGTCATGGCGACGGTCAACGTCGTCGGCGGCTACCTCGTGACCAACAGCATGCTGGATCAGTTCCGGAGCGGAGGGGGTCGGTGATGGCGGCCATCCTCGGCAACCTCCCGACGTCGGTGCTCGCCTTCGTCTACCTCGTCGCCGGCGTCCTGTTCATCCAAGGCTTGCGCGACATGACCCATCCGCGGACGGCGCCGCGGGGGAACCTCATCTCCGCCGGCGGGATGGCGCTCGCCGTGGGGTTCACGGTGCTCGTGACGGACATCCTCTCCCCGATCCTGCTGTTCGCGGGACTGCTGGTCGGCGCCGCCATCGGCGTCTGGCTGGCCGTCACGGTGGAGACGACGGAGATGCCCCAGCTCGTCGGCCTGTTCAACGGCTTCGGCGGCGGGGCGTCGGCGCTCGTCGCCGGTGCGGAGCTCATCGACATGTTCGGTACCGGATCGTTCCAGGTGGGCGTCACGGCGACGGCGGCGCTCGCGGGCATCATCGGCGCCGTCACCTTCTGGGGAAGCCTCGTCGCTGCGGGGAAGCTCCACGGCGTGATCGACGACTCGTCGGTGCGGTACAGCGGCGAACAGGCGGTCAAGGCGCTGTTTCTGGTTCTCGCCGTCTTCGCGGGTCTCCACCTGATCGCCCGTCCGAACCTGCTCGGGACGGTCCCGTTGGCGGGATGGGTGCCCTCCTACTGGGTGCTCGTCGCCGCCGCGTCAGTGCTCGGTATCCTGCTGGTGATCCCCATTGGCGGCGCGGACATGCCCGTCGTCATCGCCCTGCTCAACTCCTACTCCGGGCTGGCCGCCGCGACGACGGGGTTCGTCCTCGACAACTCGGTGCTGATCATCGCCGGGACGCTCGTGGGTGCCTCGGGGCTGATCCTCACGGTCATCATGTGCGAGTCGATGAATCGATCGCTGGCGAACGTCTTCTTCGGCGGCATCGGCGAAGCCAGCGAGGACGACGGGGAGATGGAGGACATCTACGAGGGCCAGATCACCAGCACCTCGCCGGAGGAAGTGGAGATGACCCTCGACGTGGCCGACCGCGTCGTCATCGTCCCCGGCTACGGGATGGCGGTCGCGCAGGCCCAGCACGCGGTGGCGGAGCTGGCCGAACTGCTCGACGAGAACGACGTCGACGTGGAGTTCGGCATCCACCCCGTCGCGGGACGGATGCCCGGCCACATGAACGTCCTCCTCGCCGAAGCGGACGTGCCCTACGAGAAACTGCGGGATCTCGAGGAAATTAACCCGACGTTCTCCCAGACGGACGTCGTGATCGTCATCGGCGCGAACGACGTGGTGAACCCCTCGGCCAACACGGCCGACTCGGGGCCCATCGCGGGCATGCCCGTCCTCAACGTCGGCGAGGCGCGGACGGTCATCGTCAACAAGCGGAGCCTCAGCCCCGGCTTCTCGGGCGTCCCCAACCCACTCTTTGCACAGGACAACACGAACATGCTTTTCGGTGACGGCAAGGAGATGATGCAGGAACTGGTGAACATCTACAAGGAGAACCACTGAAGCGCAGGGTTCGAGCCTCCACGTTCGAGGCAAAAGCTGCGAAACCTTTATGATTCTTAATGCCAACTGTTGTCATATGTCACGCGCTGTGGACGCGGAGTACGATGTGAACAGAACGGATACCGTGCCCGAGACGGCTCAGGTGCATCACTTCGACGAACTCGACGACTCGGCACAGGAGTATCTGTTCAACGTCGCCGAGGGGGGTTCGCCCAGGGATCCGAGCAGCCTCTCCGAACTGAACGAGGGCGATGTCGTCGTATTCACGGACTACTTTCATATCCAGTAAACACCCTGGATCGAAGCCGTTTTGTCCGGTCCGAGGGTAGGTCGGCTATGGATAGCGGCGGCACAATGACCCTCGCGTTCGAACTGGCGGCGCTCGAGGCGCTCGCCGACCCGAACGCCGTGTTCGACGACGCCAGACAGTGGACCGAATACGTGGGCGTCCTGAGCGACGAGCCGACGTACGTCGTCACCAACTTCACGCGCAAACGGCGCCTCCGACAGGACTTCTTCTCCGGACCCCGGGGCGTCGACGAGAGCCTCGACAACGTCGCCAATCAGTTCGACACCGACCGCCACGTCTTCGTCGGGACGAGCGACGAGGACCGCGCCGCCGCCGAGGATCACGGCTGGGAGTATCTCGATATCGAGGAGGCGGCGTCGTTCGCGGAGTGGGAGCTAGGGGACGAGGAAGACGACGACCCCTTCGAGGGGGAGACACGCGACGACTGGCCGTAAATTTCGATCCGAACCGGACGGGTCGACATCGCAACTCGACGGACCGAAAGCCCTAATCGCGGCCAGTCCCTGCCGATAGTCGATGAGCCACCAGTTGCCCGACGTGCAGGCGAGTCAACCCGACGTGACCGTCGGCCTCAGTCAGGTGGGCGTGACGGGCGTCGAGAAACTCGTCAAACTCGATCGGAACGGCAAGCGTCCGATCGTCCTGATGGCGGAGTTCGAGGTGTTCGTCGACCTGCCGAGCGGCCGTAAGGGCATCGACATGAGCCGGAACATGCAGGTGATCGACGAGACGCTGGAGGAGGCCGTCTCCGAGCCGTCTTACCGAGTCGAGGAAGTGTGTGGCGACGTGGCCGAGCGACTGCTCGACAAACACGACTACACCTCGACTGCCGAGGTGCGGATGGAAGCCGACTACGTCACCCGAGAGCGGACGCCGGCGTCGGACCTCGACACACAGAACACCGCGACGATCATCGCGGGCGCGGTTGCCACCGAGGAGGGCACGCGCGAGGAGATCGGCGCCCGCGTCACTGGGATGACCGTCTGTCCCTGTTCGCAGGGGATGTCGGAATCCCGCGCCCGGGACACCCTCCGGGACCTCGGCGTCGACGAGGAGACGACCGAGGCGTTTCTGGACGAGGTGCCCCAGCCCGGCCACTCCCAGCGCGGCCACGCCACGCTCACGATCACGAGCGAGGGCGCGCCTGACGTCGACCTGCGGGACGTGATCGACGTGGCCCGCGACGCCATGAGTGCCCGGATCTACAACCTTGCGAAACGGCCCGACGAGGACCACATGACCTACCACGCCCACGCGAACGCCAAGTTCGTCGAGGACTGCGTGCGGTCGCTCGCCGAATCCGTCGTCGAGGAGTTCGGGCACCTTGCCGACGACACGGTGATCCACATGAAGCAGTCGAACGACGAGTCGATCCACCAGCACAACGCTCACGCGGAGCGTGAACTCACGCTGGACGCCCTCCGCGAGGAAGTCGGCGCACAGGACCGATAACGGTTGCTCGGGGGTCGCCGCGTCGTCCCGTCAGCTACGGTGACTGCCTCCGTTCGAAGTCGAGCGGCGACGACTCCGTCCACTGTTCGTCGAAGACGGTGCGCACGTCGGCGGCGAACGCCGCGTCCTTGAAGTCGATCATCGCAAACGCCTCGCTCGCGTCGAGCGGGTTGGGGACCTCGATACACACCTCCTCGCTGTCGACGAGCGTGAACGTCCCGTCGATGGTCGACGACGCGCGGATCTCGTAGTTCTCGTCGGAACCGAGGCGCGTCGCGTAGGCACGCCGGAGATCGCCGGGGACGGTCTGGACGAGCGCCGGATCGATCAGCACCGACACCGACACGCCGCGGTCGAGCGTCGACTCGAACGCGTCGAGGACCCGCTGGCCGACCGCCCCGATGTCGATCTGCGCGGAGGGCATCCCGGCGACGTGACGTATCTGCTCGTCGGCCGCCGAGAGCCGTTCGATCAGCAGATCGACCGTCTCCTCGGGACCGACGGCGGCCGTCCAGAACTGCTCCTCGACGGAGTCGGCCGCGTCCAGGTCGTCGACCAGTTCCGCGGCGACGGACTCGTAGCGCTCCGCCTGCTGATCGAGTTCGCGCTTGCGTGCCTCGACCAGCCGATCGAGCGCCGTGTCGGGTTCGACCGCGACGTACTTCTTGGGCCGACTCGCCGCCTGACTCCGCACGAGTCCGTTGCTCTCCAGACCGTTGAGCACGTCGTAGATCCGCCCCATCGGCACCTCACTCGACGCCGACAACTCTTTTGCCGTTGCTGGCCCTCGATCGAGCAGTGCCCGGTACGTCCGAGAATCGTACTCCGAAAGGCCGAGATCGCGAAGATTTGCCATACCTCGTCGTCACGGTGAAGTGATAAAAACTAATCGGCCGTTTACTCGATCAGCTCCGCGACGGCGTCGGCGAGTGCGGCCGGCGTCGACACGGTCCGAGTTCGCTCGCCGACCGATACCACGGCCGTCTCGGGATCCAGGTCCGGCGCCCGGGGCCGAACCACCGTCTCGTGGTCCGCGACGCGAAGCGCGGCCCGGTGGAGATCGCCCCCGGCGTCGGTGCCGACCGTGATCACCAGCGGATCGTGGCGGAGGCGAGCAGCGACGGTGCCGTACCCCGCGACCTGCACGCCGATTCGGTCCCACGCGCCCGCGAAGGCCGAGATCGCGTCGTGTGCCACCGCACGATACCGAGACTCGCCGGTCAGCACCGCGAGATCGAGCAACGCGTCCGCCATGGCGACGTTGCCGTCGAGGGGGCGGAGCGGCCGGTCGAGGAGACCGGGCCCCGACGCCGGACCGTCGCGGAAGGCCTCGCCGACGGCGTCGCCGTCCTCTCCCGACGTCTCGGTGTCGCCGTGCAGCATCTCGATCGTTCGGTCCGCGACGCGCCGGGCCATGTCGAGGGCGTCGTCGTCGCCGAGGACCTGCATCGCGCGCGTGCCAGCCGCGACGGTCCGCGCCGCGTCGTCGAGGAGGACCGACGGGGCGTCGTCGCCGATCCAGTGTCTGACGGTGCCGTCGGCGTCGACGAAGTCGTCACGAAGCGTCGACAGGGTGCGACGGGCGTACGCCCGCGGTTGCTCGGCGTCGGTGTACGCGGCGAGGACGAGACAGGCGTCGACCGCGAGGGCGTTCGCACCGGCGTACGCAGTCAGATCGGTCCGCGGCCCCGTCTCCCCCGCCTCGTCGTCCGGCCCCTGACTCCCGCCGAACGCCGACCCGTTCCAGAGCGCGTCGACCAGGAACTCGACCGTCCGTTCGGCGGGGCGTCGGTACGCGTCCTCACCGGTGTAGCAGTAGGCGTGGGCGAACGCGCGGACGAGCGCAGCGTTGTCGGCCAGCAGTTTCGCGCGGTCCGGGTCGCGCCAGTCCCGCGTCCGGGCGTACCGGTAGAAGCCACCCGCCTCCTCGTCGAACAGGCCGCGCGTGACGGCATCCAGCGTCTGGCGCGCCCGCGCCAGGTCGCGTTTCAGGGCGAACTCGATCGTTCGGGGGAGCGGGAACTTCGGGGCGTCGCCCCATCCGCCGAACTCGTCGTCGAACTGCGCCGCCACTTGGCCGGCGAGATGTTCCTCAATACGGTCGGTTACCTCGCCCGCGGGCGTCGGGTCGCCGGCGAGGGCGCGTGGCACCCGCCCCGCGTCCGCCCCGCTGGCGTCCCAGCGCTCGCGCACGCGGTCGATCACCTGCCGCATTCCGTCCGGGCCGAGAAAGCCGGCGCCGGCGATGCGGTCGCCGTCGGGCGTGCAGAACACCGTCGAGGGGAAACCGCCGACGTTGTACCGCTCGCGGACCCGCGGGTGGCGGTCCACGTCGACGCGGACGGGGACGAACCCGTCGTTCAGGTTGGCCGCGATCCGTGGCTCGCCGTACGTCCGGGCGTCCATCTCGTGACAGTCTCCACACCACGTCGCCGTCAGCGCGAGCAACACCGGCGCGCCGCGGCGGCGAGCCTCGTCGAACGCGTCTTCGCCCCAGTCGCGCCACTCGACGCGTGTCCCGTCGGTCATATCGGGTCTCGGTGGCGGGCGGGCCTAAGGGCTTCGTCCCCGGCCGCCACGTCAAAAGGGCTATGCGTGGGCACCCGGTAGTGGACGGTATGCGCCTGCGCTGGGTGTTCGTGCTCCTGTTGCTCATCCCCCTCGCCGATGCCCTGTTGCTCGTCGTCGTCGCCGACGCCATCGGCGCACCGACGACCGTCGCGCTGGTCGTCCTCACCGGCCTGATCGGCATGTTGCTGGTCCGCGCGGAGGGACGACACACGGTCCGAAGCCTCCAAGAAAAGCTCGCGACGGGCGCGGTCCCGACGAAAGAACTTATGGACGGTGGCCTGCTGATTGCCGCCGGCGCCTTCCTTCTCACGCCCGGCCTCGTCACCGACGCCATCGGTTTCCTCGTCGGCGTGCCGCTGACGCGCGCGCCGATCCGGGCCGCCCTCGAACGGTTCGTGGTGCGTCCCTACCTCGACCGGAAAAGCGGCGGGTTCGTCACCGGCGGCGTCTACACCGCCGGATTCCCCAACGCTGACGACGAGGACGTGTACGACGTTGACGGCTACCAAGTTGACGACGAGCGAGGGTGACACGCGTCCGAAGGGAATCGAAAAGAAACGCTTAAACAACCGACCGCGCAAGCAATTGATGCGCTCATCTGGGCCAATAGCTCAGTTAGGTTGAGCGCTCGGCTGATAACCGGGAGGTCCGCGGTTCAAATCCGCGTTGGCCCATCCATCGCACGGTCGGCCTTCATCTTTTGAAGACCGACCGCACGAAACCGCTACCACACAGCAACAGCATTCTCCCACTTCTGAGACGCAAGTCGACCGTTTCATTTGAACCGTTGAACGGTTGCGGGTCGACGCCGTCTCCCGATAATTCTCATACGAAGTGTGTGTATTTAAATACGATTGTCAGGAAAGAGAGATGCTTCCGGAGGCTGGCTCTGATTTCGGTGTCGCCTACCACGCTACGTCGAGGATACGTGACTGCCGCAAGGAACGCGGGTCAGCCAAAGGGAACCACGACGCACGGAAAGTAAGCGAGAAACGCGAAGTTAGACGACAATTCCTAAAGGACGTGTAAACCGAACTTGTGCCGTAAATGATGTAGCGTTGCTAATCAAAACCCCATCTATCTATTTCCGGGTAAGGTGTCTCCTTCGGTGAGCCGGGGTCTATTCCTAACTGTTCTAATTCCTCGATGATTATCGGAAGAAGCACTCCCATTTGGCGGTACATTTCGGATTTGAATCCCCAAGACTGATCGAAATTACCCCTAAAACGCCAGTGTTCCACACCGTGTTCTTGACAAACAAAGATACCGTGCTGGTAAGGTTCATTGAATGGCTCACCTAGCGAACCCGTGATACTGATATTACATAGTCCGTTTTCGGATTCATCTCGTTGATCAGAAACGTCTACCTCAAATTCGTAGTCAGTTACGGCTATAGACGATAGTTCTCCTGCTTTTCCGGCGTGTTCAAGCGCACCTGTAATGTTCTCTTCAAGACGTGATAACTGCAATTCACTCTGAACGTCGAGTATCTCTTCTATTTCTTGGGACTGTGAATTTGATAGTGTGGCCTGTGATCGGAGTTCCTTGAGTAACGTGCGGGCTTGTTCAGTCGTAAGATCATCTACCGATTCCCTAACTGCCGTGAAATCCACGTCGTCATCAGTCGTTCCTTGCTTTCCCGTATGGATAAGATTGGGAACTTTGAGGGCCTGAATGGTCTGCCAGTTGATTTCGTCCCCGTCTTCGTACCCGAGTTTCTCTAAAATGACTTCCGCAGTAGGCTTAATTTGGTAAGTTATATTCCCGGAATTGTATGGACGCGCTCGGATATAGTAGCCTCTCTCGTCAACGTACTCGTTGAAAGTTGGCATAATGACAATATCGCATATACTTGGAGATATATCTTTTTCGCCGGTGTGAATACTGTCGTATTTGGAGATACTACAGAGTGCAGTTAGCCAAAGGACTTGACTGGTGGATAGTGCGATAGTTTTATTGAGAAATCAAGATCAATTGTCACGATGACTCCACTCAAAAATGGGCCGAGTAAAGATCACATCTCGTGCGGGATTCTATTCTGGTGATTGGAGAAGCGGGTTTAATTGTGATATTGTGGAACAGTCAGGTAATACAGTCATTTGTGAGATTAATCTTTTGTATCTTCCTGAAATTATCTCTCAAATGAATTGCAATCACGTACATCAAGAGGGAATTTTCTATTATTCTCAGTCACATCCACATGATGACGAGGTGGATTACTATATCAAATACCGAAATCCCATCGCACCGTAAGCGGTCTAAGATAATATTATTATTGTTATTATTAAACATACCACAAAGAAAAGTTGTATATTCTTAATGTTGCTATAAATAGAGTGAAGATTCCAAAGGCGAAGGTGAACACTGCTAGCCCGCTCAGATTTTCAGGTACATTCCATACGGTTATCCGTCTAGTTAATGCAATCTTCCACATATACGCGAGAAGTATTGAAGAGATTATCATGAGTTCTCCACCAAAGAATAATATTTTTGCATCTGTCCCTGAAGGACGTTGAGTTATAAAAATAAATCCAACAGCAAAAATAGTCAATAAAAATATGGCTTTTGGGAACTGCATTCCGGCGTGCCGAAGCAACACTCTAGGTGCGGTAAATAAGATGTAGAGTGCGATAAGTCCCCCTAATGCTTCTCCAATCTGACTAAACGATATATCCGGAGTCGTTTCGTCCCGAGTATCGTTGTTTGTTGGGATACGGTGGCCATGAACCCGCTCGTGACAAGAATGACAGAGGGTGACAAGATTATTCATGTCGTGATTGCCACCATTGCTAACAGGTACACGATGGTGAGCGTGTAACTGCTTGTTCCCACGACGGCCACCCCTCCCACCACACTTTTGACACTGATGGTCATCTCGACGATAGACCTTCTTTCGTTTTTTGTCCCAATTGGGTGGATACTGTGACACGGCCTTGACAGTCTATTGTTGAGGAATAGTAATAATTTTGTTCACAGAATATCCTACTCAGTCAGGTAGCACGACCAGCAGGGAAGGCTTCCCAATTCCTCGCAGTCACACGCCGAACTCTCGGGTCGTCCTCCATCTGTCACCGGCGTCAATCCACCCGAAGTTACGGTTTCCGGGGATTCAATCGAAAAGGCGGCGGCAGACTCCATGACGACCGGCCCGCCGACAGTCGCCAGCGCGACTTTGTGCTTGCAGTCGTAGTCGTCCCTAAATCGGTCAGCAGGGCATTCGCACTCTCGGGGTACAATCACTCCACCCACATCCTCGACGGCCACCACGTAGGCGTGTGCGTCCTTCTCGACCCCGTAGGATTCGTTCGTCACTAAGACTTGGAGCGGGCCGACAAGCCGGAACGACCACGCCTCCCACGCCACGCGCTTGGCCGTCTTCGCGCCGAAGTTCAGGTACTCAACAGCAGTCTTTTGTCTACCGCTTTCGTTGGTTGCCATTGGCTTTCTCTCCACGAGAAGCCGGCTCCGGGTGTCATCACCACCCGGACGCTTTCACGCCCCGAGGGAACCGATCTTCTCACCGTTACTTACGTGGGTATCGGATATAGCTGTATCGGTTACTCACGTCAGTAGTGGAAACAGGTATGCACTCTCATCATGTATCTCCCTCTATGAGCCAAGAACGCGACGAGAGTGGGCGGTATCAGGAGTCTGTGCCGCTCGACGCCGTCCTTGAGTTGTTCCCCGATACTGAGCCTCGAACGACCAGCGAAGTAGCAGAGGCGCTTGACGTGGCGCAGAAGACCGCGTACAATAAACTCGAAGCATTGAAAGAACAAGGTGACATTCGCAAGAAGAGTATCGGAAAGCTGGCGGTGGTCTGGTGGCGACCGAACCCCCCGGAGGGGTAGGTTGTTACACGGTCAGTCGCGCCTTTCCGTCTAACGAGGTAAGTCCGAGAATACGCGAGCAGATTTTCGGGAGATTGCAATGGGATTTCGGGGCCAGCAGGGGGAGCGAGAAGCGGCGGGCGGAATTGGGAGGCAGGAGTGGCCGATAGTGACTCCTCATGTGGCTCAAGTTAATTTTGCAGACCCGGTAGCATAGACGCTAACTCTGAGACAAGTGGCAGAGAATTGGCAGAGAAACACCATTATCGGATGAAGTTAAATATTATGTCTGCGTTTATGCGTTGAGGACAGACCAAATAGAGACGTCTGTTAGATTTCTCATGTCTACAAAAGAACCAACGAGTGACAACTTTACCGATGGATTTCCCGTGTTGCCGCTTGAACCAGAGATAGTTGAGAGTGACAAGAAGAGCTATGCTGACCTCTCGGACTGCGATACCCGGAATGCTACGATGATTGATTGGCAAAATGCGGGACTTGAAGGAAGATACTGGCTATCGCGGTCAGACTGGCTCTACTCTGAGAAAGAGGACACGTACCGACACTTAGACCGGCTCAACAGCGGGTTGCAAAACGGTGTGTGGCAAAACAAGCGATACGAGACATACAGACTCAATGTCTATCTGATGGAAGGCGTGGCCGATAGGGTCGGACTTACCAAATCCCTCCGCAACAAAGCGATTCAGATCTTTACCGGACTGAATCTTTCCGAGTTCGGAGTGAAGAAAGAATGGGTCGCGTTGGCCGTCTGCGGATACGTGTTGCACAGAGACGGTAAGCGGAAGTGCCACCCGAACGCTCGCGGGAAGTCACGAGACGAGGCGTACAGGAAGGCGTGTGCGGACTACGGGTGTGCCGGCAAGACCGTTAACAGTCTTTTCTACAAAGTCGAAAAGGCAGAGAAAAAGGGTCTGAAAGACAGAGTCAGGAAGTACGGAGCGGTCGAGTCACCCGGACAAGTCGCAGACCCATTCGCAGAGGATCAGGTGGTCGAAGGTTATACGTCCGGCTGGTGAGCGCTCGACTGAGTGTCGAACGGGTATATAAACCCCCTTCTATTCTCTCTACTGAGGAAGTTTTAGTGAAACAGGAGGGAGCCGCCAATTAAGGTGTATACCCCGTCGATTTCCCTCTACTCGATACTACCTGAATCAACGTTGGGTAGAATGCCTCGGCCCACAACGGGTCCTCTCAACGAAACCACCGTTGGGAATACCTCTCCAACGAGGTTGTCGCCGCCTTTTCGCAGAGAAAGTTGGAGTGCCAGCTTGGAGTATCAAACCGTGGGGGAGAGTATGGCCGTTGAGCGGGCGAAAAGAGAGAAAAGCCTACTCAGTAGAGGTCGTCGAAGTAGTTCCTCCGGGCTTCCATAGACTCTTCCTTAGTTTGCATATCGTAGTGTTTCTCCAAGGCTTTCGTGCTGACGTTCATCCGCGCACCCACCTTCTCGGCGGGTACGTCGTTCTTGAGTGACCACGTAATCGACCCCTTGCGAATAGCGTGGGGAGAGTAGTTGTACGGGCACTTGGACGCCCCCGATACGCTGTGTGCGGCCTCACACGTCTCGGGATCTTCGTCACCGGGACACCCTTCGCCTGCAATCTCGCAGGGACGGGTCGTTTTGTAGACGGTACTGCGAAGCGTCCCCTTGTGGATACGACCGTGTTCCGTCGTAATGAGTGGGTCACGCCCGTACTCGTCGGTCACGTCCTCGCGGTTGTATGCGAGGTAGTCGTCCATCAACTCGCAGAGATGGTCGTTGATAGCGACGTGGCGCTCGCCCTTCTCTTTCTTCTTCAACGGGGTATCTGACTCCGGACGGTGGTGAAGTTCCACGCGAGCGAGGTTAGGACGGTAGTCCTGAACGTCGAGTGACCGTAACGATCCGACTCGCATTCCTGTCGCCCACAGAATGCTCATCACGACGTGGTCACGACTCGCGTAGGCGAATTTCTCGTGATAGCGAAGTATATCGGCCATGAACTCGGATTCGATGAACCGCTCTCGCACGTCGTCGTTTCCCCGTAGTTTCGGGGGCTGAACGTACTCGAACAGTCCGAGTTTGACGGCCTCGATTTTCTCCGCCCACTTGAGAAAGACTTTGAGGGTGCTGAGTTGCGTGTGTAGCGACACCCTGTTTAGATCGCCGTCGTGCTTCCGCCACCGCTTGAACCGAGCGAGGTGCCGGCCCGTGAGGTCGTTAAGGTTGTCTATGCGTTCCTCATCCTCGCACCAGCGGATGAAGTGACCGAGTCGGTACCCGTGGGCCTGAACGGTGGATTCGCTGTACCCGTGTTCATTCTCTATCTCTTCGAGGTACCACAGGTACGCCTCACGGGGGTCAATTGGTTGCAGGTCGTGGGGGTGGTCGTGGAGATCGTTGTAGTTCGAGTGGTCACCGCGCTTTTCTTCGTTCCGATTGTCGTGTGGCGACATTGGTTTGCTCTCGGTGTTGTCGAGAGACGGGACGACTCCGGTGGCAAGCCGAAGGGCGCTCAGTTGTGGGAATAGGATGGAGGGTTGAGTATCGCGCTGATACCGTGTATTCCGCACCCTGCGTTGCGGTGCCGCGAGCGGCGCGAGCGGGTTCATAATCCGCGTTGGCCCATCCACTGCGTGCACGGTTTCTTGCCGTGACGCGTTAGGGGCTGATTCCTCCCCAGCCACCTAACTTCGTTCTACAATCCCCCACGAGCCGCCGTAGTGAGTGGAGCGCCGTCGTCAGCGCGAGACCTGAAGGTTCGCCCAATCGGCGAACCGCGACAGCCGGTCGGTTGGAACGGCCGTCCGTTCGCCCGAATCGAAGTCGACCACACCAACCGACGCCAGCTTCGGCAGGTCGGCGTGATAGAGGGCGACGGCGAGGCGCCGGTCGTCGGGCAGCCGAACGGGCGGCGCTCGCGCGGACAGTTCAGTCGCGAGTTCGTCGACAGTGATTCGGCGGTCCCGGTCGGCGAGGAGCGACGCGAGATCCTGTCGATACGACCGTGCGAGGAGGACGCTCACGACCTCCCAGAAGGGGTTGTCGGGGTTCCGTAGCTCGGGCGGTGACAGCATCTCCATCCCGAGAGAGGGGAACCCGTCGGCGACGAGGCCGTCCGCACGGCGTTCGATCCAGCCGACCGCGCGCAGCTTCGGGAGACATCGATGCCGCAGGTCCAGCCGAACCGGTCGGCAGTCCATCTCGGCGACGGCCGACGGGGCAATCCCCTCCGCACGAGCAACGAGCTGGATCCCGAGTTCGTGGACCGTCGTCGGCCCGGATCGATCGAGGAGGATCGATAGAATCCGTCGCTGACGGCAGTCCCCAAGTATCGACGACCGCTCGAAGTCGTCCCCACAGCCCGGCTGCCGTCGCGATCCGACGTCCATAGGTGGACACATCTCTACAAGCCTATAGTTTCGTCACCCAAAATATGTGGGTCGCTCAGATTTCGGCGAACACCACGTCGAGGAGCTTCCGCTCGGCCTTGCGAACGTGCTGGTGGAACGTGGAGGCGCCGATACCGAGCGATTCGGCGATCTCCTCGCCGGAGCGATGCCGGGGGCACTGGAAGAAGCCGCCGAAGTAGCCCGCCTCGAGCGCGACGCGCTGGCGCTCGGTGAGGTTCTCCGCGAGGACGCTCGGGAGGTGTTGCGACGGCGGTTCGTCCCGGGCCACCTGTCGTTGACTCACGATCCGAGCGTCCAGATGCGTCTCCTGCATTCGGTCGATGACCCGCCGAACGTTCGTCCCGGGAGGGAACTGGATAGTCGCGCTGTACACTCCGTTCTCGATTCGTCCCGTCTTGAAGTACCCGCCGTAGTTCGCGACGATGGACATCAGCGGCGGATTCGAGAGGTGTCCCTCGAAGCGTACCTCGCCGCCCGTCTCGTCGAAGGTGCGCAGGTCCGTCCAGTCCGGACGCTGATCGTCGAGCGCGCGGATCACCGACATGGCGTCGTCGGTGGCGGTCCCGTACAGCAAGTACTCGTCGTCACCGACCGGCATCACCCGGCCGATGGTAACGGTTCCGTCCGTCGACAGGAACGTCGGGAGACGAATCTTGAGTTCGATCACCTCGTCGCTCATGAGCGCCCGTTTGCGGTCGACCGCAGCGATGGCGTGGCCGACCACGTCACTCAACTGGCCGACTACGTCCCGCTCGTCCGCGGCGAAGGCGTCGGCACGCTCCGAACAGACGCCGAGCACACCGTAGAGCATGCCCTGATGAACGATCGGAATCACGGCGGCGGACCGGTAGCCGAACTCGCGCGCGTACTCACGCAACGGGTCGGCGGCGGTGTCGAGGATGTGCCGGACGATCTGTATCTCCTGGGTTCGGATGGCGGTCTCGAGGGGTCCGTGGCCGGCCGGCCCGTCCGGATCGAACGGGAACGAGAGCCGGTCGAGGTAGCCGTCGACGCCGGCCTCGACTCGCGGTTCTAGCTGGACGCCCGACTCGGCCGCACCCATCCAGGCGAACCGGTAGGAATCGGACGCCGCCAACTGGTCACACACGACCTGTTCGATCTCCGCGCGGGTGGACTGCTCGATGACCGCCTCGGTGATGCCACGAACGACGTCGTTGAGTTCGTTGATCGCGGCGAGTTGCTCGCGTTGACGTTCCAGTTCGCGTTCGTACTGCCGGCGCTCGGAGATGTCGGTCGCCATCAGGATCGCCCCGTCGAACTCGTCGTCCCGGTACAGTGGCACCGCCCGACCCGTGAAGTACGCCTCTTTCCCGTAGATCGATTCGAACGGGAACTCGAACTCGATCGTCTCTCCCTCCTGTAATCGGCGGAAGAGGTCGGCCTGTCCCGTCTCGACGATCGGTGGCAGTTTGCTGATGTCAGTCCCGATGGCGTCTGACGACCCGCTGTCCTCCGGGAGGCCGATGATCTCCTCGGCCCGCGGGTTCTCGTAGGTGATCCGTAGGTCCTCGTCCAGCCGGAACATCCCGAACGGCGCGTTCTCCACCAGTTCCTCGTTGAACTCGTGAGCCTCGCGGAGTTCGCGTTCGTACTGCCGTCGCTCGGAGATGTCGGTCGCCATCAGGATCGCCCCGTCGAACTCGTCGTCCCGGTACAGTGGGACTGCCCGGCCCGTGAAGTACGCCTCCTTCCCGTAGATCGATTCGAACGGGAACTCGAACTCGATGGGTTCCCCCTCGTGCAGACGGTCGAAGAGGTCGGCCTGCCCCGTCTCGACGATCGGTGGCAGTTTGCTGATGTCGGTCCCGATGGCGTCCGAGGACTCGCTGTCCTCCGGGAGGCCGATGATCTCCTCCGCACGGGGGTTTTCGTAGGTGATCCGCAGGTCCTCGTCCAGCCGAAACATCCCGAACGGCGCGTTTTCGACCAGTTCCTCGTTGAACTGACGGGCCTCGCGGAGCTGGCGCTCCCCCTCCTTGCGGTCGGTGATGTCGCGGACGACACAGATGATCCCGCCGTCGTCGGCGACGGTCAACGAGAGGTCCTGCGGAAAGGTCGTCCCGTCGGTCCGCCGACCGAGGGCCTCACCGCGCCACGCACCCTCGTCGTAGAGCAACGGAATGATCTCGTCCCGAAACCGGTCGAGTTCGGTCTCGTCGTAGCACACGTGCCAGTGTTCGCCGAGGAGGGCCTCGGCGTCGTCGTATCCGTACAGGTCGGCGTGTGTCTCGTTGACATAGAGGTACTCGCCGTCCGCGTCGGTGATGGCGATGCCGTCGATGACCGACTCCATCACCCGTGACCGCTGTTCCAGTTCCCGTTCGTGTTCGGCGCCGGCACGTGAATCGTCCGCGCCGTCCCGGTCGCAGTCGTTCGATGACGCGGCGGGCGGACGCCACCAGACCCGCGAGTTCGACCCGGTCGTTTTCGTTTCGAGTTCGCCGCGGTCGGCGAGATTGCGGAGCCGTTTGTACACAGTCCGCCGATTCGCAGCCAGCGCGTCCGCTACCTCGGGCGTCGTGAGCGGTTCGTAGCGGTCCCGATCGAAGACCGCCAGCGTGTCGGCGTAGATGTCCGGCAGTTGACTGGAGGTCACACTCCGTCTATCCGCACCGATCCGTATAGTTCCGTCGACGGAACTAGACCGGCCATCGTCTTCCCACAGGGAAGGAATCGCCTCCCGATTATATGTTACTGTGAGAACAACTTTGGCGTCATGTATCGAGTACTCGTCCCCGTCGACACGAACACGAACCGCGCGCGGCATCAGGCGCAGTACGTCGCTCGACTCCCGGACGCCGGGTCGACCGTCTCGGCGACAGTGCTCTACGTCGCCACCCCGGAAACGTTCGCCACGGCCGACGAGGTGTCGTTCTCGGCGGTCGATGCCGCAGTCGCCGCGGCCGACGACCTCGAAGCCGCCGGTGTCACTGTCGACCGTCGCGTCGACGACGGGCGCGCCTCACGGGCCATCGTCGACACCATCGAAGAGGTGGACGCCGACGAGGTGGTGATGGGTGGACGGAAACGATCGGGCGTGACGACGGTGCTTCTCGGAAGCACCGTCCAGGACGTGCTGTGCTCGACGGAGCGGCCGGTCACGGTCACGGGCGAGGGCGTCAGCCCCGGCGAGGGACCGCGGCGGGTGCTCGTCCCCGTCGACGAAAGCGAGACGCGGGCGCGTCGACAGGCGGCGTACGTCGCCGGGCTTCCGGGCGATCCGTCGACCGTCGAGGCGGCGGTGTTCTACGTCTTCCGCCATCAAGACTACGAGGGTGCGCCACCCCACGAGTTCGACGAGGTGGACAGCGCCGTCGCCGCGGCCGACGACCTCGAAGCCGCCGGCGTGACCGTCGAGCGTGTCGACGAGAGTGGCGAGGTTGCCCGTCGCATCCTCGGGGCTGCCGAGGACCGCGGCGTCGACGGCATCGTCATGGGAGGGCGGAAGCGGTCCGGCGTCCAGAAGGTCCTCCTCGGGAGCACCGTGCGGGACGTACTGCTCTCCGCCGAACGGCCGGTTACGCTCACCGGCTAGCGGCCCAGCGCCGCTGCGTGGCGGTCGAGTACCGTCCCGAGCGTGAGGTTCTTCTTCGCGAGTTCGTACCGGACCGGACGACGGGCACGGCCACGTCGATCAGGCGGGCGAGATCGTGTGGCGTCCCCGGCACCACGACGTCGGAGTCGGCGTTCCGGATCGTCGCCTCGAGATCCCGGATCTGTCGGTTGCTGTAGCCCATCGCCGTGTGTGAGCGCCGGGCCGTTCTCGACGACGGGGACGCGCGTGGTGGCGTGATCACCCCTCCGGTCCCGCACGATACCGCGCCGGGACGTACGCCAACACTCCGGGGGCGAGAGGTTCGAGCACGCGGCCGACGAGCAGGACGGCGAGCGCAGGCAGGACGCGCCGGACGACGGTGTAGACGGCGGCGACGACCAGCATGCCGACCACGAGCCAGCGGACAGTAGTGTCGAGCATCACGAGGAGAGGAACCGCGAGGGTGGCCGACAGGAAGAGGTCACCCGGCGAACCGTCGTAGCGCACCCACCGACGCGGTGCGATCCAACGGCGATGGTAGTGGTCGTAGACGGCGCGGTCGGAGGTCGCCTCCCACGGGCGGAGTTCGAGCCCGCCGCCGAGGGCGTCCGTGAGACTGTGGGCGGCCGCACCGACGAGGACGAACGCGACGGCGACCGTCGGGACGGTCGGGCGCGCCACGGCGAGGCCGAGCGCCACGACGGCCAGCACGGGGTAGCACACCGGATAGTGGAGCGTCTTCCGGTGGCCAGCGTAGAGGTCGAGGTCGGGCACCACGCCGCCAACGAACCCCGCCACGAGCGCGACGCCGGCGAACTCCGGCCTGGCGTACGCCACCGGCAGGGCGAGGAGCATCCCCGCGATGGCGTGGGTTGGGAGCATCATCCTGTCGAATCAAAGGGGACAGGATTGGTTCAATGTGTCGGTGGTTCGGGTCGGTCCGATCGGCCACAAGATTCATGCTATGGTATGTCGTACCACGGAGTGTCGAGGTGATGAAAAAGTCTATCGAAACGAGTCCGCACCCACGACATGCCGCACGGAACACACCGGTTATCCGCGACCTGTTTTCCGACCGAACTCCCAACCGTTAACACCCCATCCATCCGAATCGGTGTCTGATGGGCACCGTACTGAGCCTCGTCGCCGACGTTCGATACGACCTCCAACGGCTCCACGGGCTCTGGATGGCGCTCGCGTTCCCCCGACTGCGTGATTCCCACCCCGTCGTGTCACGGTGGACGCCGGAGACGACGCGGGAACGAGCGACCTTCCGAGCGTGGGCCGTGCTCGGTGCCATCGGGCTGTTCGTGGGGTACCCACTCGTCGTCCTCGGCCTGCTGGTTCGGTTTTACGTGCGGCGATTCGACCGCACGGCCACCCGGCTCGGCGCCGTGGGGACCGTCCTGTTCGCGGCGCTGGTCTGGGGGGCGCTGACCGCGCTCGCGCGTCTTCGCTTCTCGGCGGAGGGCTTTCTCGCCGTCGCCGCCGCGGGGACGGTCGCCGTTCTCTCGACGGTTCTCACGCTCGTCTTCCGGCGCATTGGCGGGCGCACGACCACCGTCTTCGTCGCCTACCCGTTCGCCGTCGTGGCCGTCTTCCTGCCGCCGGTGGTGGCCGCGCTCTACTCACCGACCCTCGCGAGCGTCGTCTTCCCGCGGAGCGAGACGCTCGCCATCTGGCTGCTCGACGGCGTCCTCACGTACCGCAACCTGAACACGCTCCTCAGACAACGGTTCGAACTGGTCGGCTTCGCGTACGTCGCGATGTGGGGCGGACTCGCCGTCCCCGTCGGGTGGGCGCTCGGCCTGCTGGTGACGCTGGCGAACCTTGTCCGCCCGAGCAGCGGCGACGAGACGGCGGACGGATAGACACCTCCAAGAGGCCGGAGCGACTGCTCCGTGTGTGGTCGTCATCGTGACCTGTGAGGAGTGTGGGCGAGGGTACCCCCACACCCGCTTCGTCGGCGAACCCGACCGCCACGGCGCCCGGCCGATCCAGTGTCCGTACTGTTACGCGTATCTGGGGCGGACGGAGCAGGGGTCGGGGTGAGTGGTGGGTCCGCTGGCGGTGTGAGAAGCGGGAGGTAGAGTCGACCCACGGTCGTTTCGCTCACTGGCCGGCGAACGTTCGGGCGACTGGTTTTCTCCTCGCTTCGTCGCCGGCGCGTAGCATCGGCTGTCGGAGGGGACGGAGGCCACTCACGACTCGTCAATCACAGTCGCCGCCAGAACGTAGCGGAAGGTAGATTTGAACAACGCGAACGGCTCGCTTCGCTCGCTGTTCCCCGTTCAAATCTACTGGGCGATTTCGAACGGACGATGCACTCGTCGCTCCGCTTTTCGTTCACGGTGTCCGCTCGAAAATAGCGGGAGGTAGATTTGAACTACCGATCTCCGGGTTATGAGCCCGGCGGAATCTCCTGGCTATCCCATCCCGCTACCAGCGTGTATCCGCGAGACGGCGTTAAGGGTTTTGAAATCCGGACGATAGCTCGCCCGGCGACGGCCGATCGGAAAGGGACGCCGCCGAACGTTTAATGAGACTGCATGACACAGAGCGGGACATGGTCGAAGCGTTCGTCAGATTGCTGTGCCCCGAGTGCGGGAAAGACTGGGAAGACGCGCCGACGGAGCTTCCCGGTCCACGAAAGAACTTCAGCTGCCCGACGTGTCACGCCACGCGGCGGCTTGCGGAGTTCATGCGAACCGAACGCGACTTGGAACTGGTCAAGCAGTTCGATTAGAGGTCCGGGACAGCCGACAGTGCCCCGCACGCATCGCATTTCAACACGGTCGCACCGCGCTCCTCCACCAGTCGCGTGTCCGGCGAACGACACTCCGAACACGTCACGAACGATTCGACGTACTCGTCGATGGCGTCGGCGACGCGGGACTGTCTGAAATCACCGGTGAACCGGGCCCGCCCCCGGTCGTCGATGCTGGCGCTGGTGCCGAGTTCCGACTGCAGGAATTTGAGCAGGTGGCCCTGGTCGCGGTTCAGGCGGTCGTACGTCGCTTCGAAGTTCTCGTAGATGGTGACGTTGCCCTCGGGACGCACCTCGGGGTCGGGGACCTGGAATCGGTCGACCGCGTCGCCCACCTCCGGCGTTTCGGACAGCGCCCGTTCGAGGCTGTCTTCGTAATCCATGCGTCGATGTGGCTGGTCCGGCGACTAAAACGTTTCAGGACCGTCTCGGCCGCTGATAAAAAATCGCGTCGCCAGCGAGTATGGTGGAGAGACCGCCGTCGTCGAAACGGACGGTCCGTTCAGGCGTCGGGTTCGTTCGCCGGGACCTGCTCGTTGTTCATGCCGCCGCCGTCGTTGTGGCGGCACTGCTCGGTGTAGAACCCGAGGTCGAACGTCACGGTGTCGCTCTGAATCTCGTTGGCGTGGTCGACCGGCAGCCACCACGAGAGCCCGATACACTCGGTGCTGTCCGGCGGGTAGCACTCTCGCGTGTCGCTGTTCTCGGGGTCAGGACCACCGTTCGGCGGGTAGCCGACGTCGTTGAACGCCGAGTCGCGGCTGAAGTCGAAGGGGATGCCGTCGTCCATGCCGAGTTCGGCCGCGAGGGATTCGAGCACTTCCTGAAGTTGAGTGGCGTCGTTGACCGCCGCGTGGTCGTCGATCGACGAGGCGATCTGGGTCTGCAGGAAGGTGTCGCCCGACTGCCCGAGACCGACCGTGACGAGTCGGTCGCCGTCGGACTTGGCGGCCGTGGCCGCGCCCACAGTCTCGTTGTCGTCGTCGTTCGTCGGGAACGACTGGCTGTTGTAGGGACCGACCTGACTGGCACCGGACGTGATGTTCGGCTCACCGTCGGTAAAGAGGACGATGACCTCCTGTCCACCCCGCCCCTCGTTGTCGAGGATGTCGTTCGCGACGAAGATACCGCCAGCCATGGGGTGTTGCCGTTTCCGTCGCCCGGGATGGCGCTCTCGATGGCCGCGTCGGTGATATTATTCACGTCAGCCATCACCGGGGCGTCACCGTTCTGTCCACCGGTGTTACTACTGACGAGATCAACGTAGTCGGCGTCGCCCGCGAACGTCGCGAGGCCGAGTTGATCGCCGAACTGGAGCTGGTTCTTGAACGCCACGGCGGCGTCTTCGAGCAGGTCCATCTCCCCGGAGTCAAGCGAGGGCGCTCTGCGTCGTCGACTCGCGCGCCCGTAGAGACTCCAGCACGAGCCGTCGCCGGCGGTTCTGGAGGAGGGAAACCGTCCGATCCAGCCGGGCAGCCTGCTCCTCGGCAGCGGACCTGCGTACCGACGAGCGGTTCGGCATCTCGGTGGACGATGACGAGTTCATCTGGGGGGCCAGTGGGGTAGCCGGGGACGGTTTCGAACGACCGCTGCTCGTTGATTCCCGCCGAATCGTATGAAGGTGATAACAAGTTCGCGAAGGGAGACGGCGAGCAAGCGTAAGAATGGCCAAGATATTCACGCCATTGGGTGACTGGGGCAGAGCCGGCGGCGGCTTTCCCGGACGACTGGTGCGAAACACCACATCGACGAGAAGCCCAAAATCCGGGCGCACGAATGCGAGACCCTGACGATAGCCGCATGTTAACTCCACTCAAGATAATAATATAACCTTCCACTCGCTATGGATGGTTGTTATGAAAAAGCAGGAGCTCATTCACCTGCACGGCCTCCTCGCGGAGGTAGAGAAACAGTGCGCAGCATGGCACGACGACGAAATTGATCTGACCGCGTATGAGGAGATGGGGGTCCGGCCCACATCCATCCACAAATCGAAGACGGACCACAAGGCGGCTGTATTTAAGCTGGCAAACGGAATCACTTCTTCGCTGGAGACGCCCGAGGAGCGCGTCGCTCCTCACGCGGACTGATCCGACGGCGCGGTCTCCTGCCGTACGCACGAACCGGGGAGCGACCGCTACGGATCACTCGTCGACCAGCTCTTCGAACTCCGGGATGAGGTCGTCCTCCTCCTCGTCGGCTGTGTCCGTGCTCGTCTCCTCTTCCTCGTCAGCCGTTTCCTCCTCCTCTTCGAGTGGGTCGACACGCAGGATCGTGAGCGGGACGTTTTCCAGTCGCTGACCGATCTCCTTGCGCGCGATGCGCGAAGCGTGTTCTTCCTGTTCGACGTTGAAAACCTTCATTTCGAGCTCCAGCGCGACCAGCGCCTCGTCGGCGGCGATGAAGGCAGGGGGAAGTTCCTCACCCGACGGGGAGGTCCGAGACCCCATCTCGATCTCCACGTAGTTGAGATCCGGATTCAGCATCTCGCCGGTCTTGGCGATAGCGATGCGAATCGCCTCGTCGGGAGTCTCTACGTCGTACACCGGAACCGCGGCCTCGACGACGACTCGACAGTCCATACCACACCGTAATTGTACGTCCACCGTCATGAACCTTCGCCCCTCGACCGAGGTGCTGTTCAGATTAGCTGATTCCATGCGAAGGCGAAGGATCTGAGCCACTCGTTTGCAGTTTCTGCTTCGGCGTTGCTGAAACAGTTTGAGAAACTG
>Ga0207757_100314_pt1 | contig 35351 bp, 34 predicted proteins | sample A23P3SouthBayCA_2_FD_187752 | JGI IMG/M metagenome (GOLD analysis project Ga0207757, IMG submission 187752) | Aerobic enrichment media microbial communities from Eden Landing Ponds, California, USA - A23 P3 (2) (SPAdes) | ecosystem: Environmental > Aquatic > Marine > Unclassified | place...
CCGGCGAGGCCGGGCTGACGCCGACGGAGATGACCCGGCTGGAGGCCGGTCACGCCGAGACCCGCCTCCACGACGGCGGCGTGGGTCACGCCCTCCGGGTCCCGGACGGGGAGGGCGGGACCAGCCGGCTGGCGCCGCTCCCGACGGACCTGGAGTCCGAGCTGACCGCGTACGTCGGCCCCGACGCAGACGACGGGGTACCCGTGTTCGAGGTGACAGCTCGCCGCCTCCAGATGCTCGTCGGGGCCGTCGCCGACCGCGCGGCCGAGGCCGCCGCCGACCCGACGCTGGAACGGGTATCGAGTGCGGACCTCCGGCGGTTCTTCGGCCGCGACGCCGTCGAACGGGGCGTCCCGCCCGGGGCGGTCCTGGCGACGGGCGGCTGGGAGCGCCTCGACAGCATCGACACCGCCGTCTCGAACCCGGACCACGAGACGGCCGTCTCCGCGTTCGCGGACGCCCGCCCGCCGGTCGTCGTCGACGACGAACCCACCGCGCCGCAGACGGGGCTCGACCCCGGCGCGCTGCGGGACGCGCTCGACCGGCTCGACGCCGCGGTCGTGGTGCTGGGGCCGAACGGCCGCATCCACCACGCCAACCGCTCGTTCGAGCGGCTCACCGGGCGGCGCGTCGACGGGGTCGTCGGCCGGCCATTCGGGTCGCTGGTCCTCGACGACGGGCTCCCGGGCGATTTCTGGCGGACGGTCGCCACGGAGGGCGCGTGGTCGGGCGTCCTGCCGTACGCCCGGGCCGAGGAGGGTGCGGTGGAGCGCTGGACCCGGGTTTCGCGGGTCCCCGACGGCACCGGTGGCGCCGAGCGTGTCGTGGTCGAGATACGCGAGCGCGACGCCGACCCGACGACGGGCCGGTCGCACACGGTCGCGGCGGCGGTCCGCGCGCTCGGCGAACGACTCGTCGAGGAGACGACGCGCGACGGCGTGTTGCAGGCCACGACCGAGGTGCTGGCCCGAGGCGAGGCGTACGCCTGCGCGTGGGTGGTCGACCCCTCTCCCCCGAAGGGGCTGGACCCGCTGGCCGCCGCCGGTGTCGACCCGTCGGTCGCCCGGGAGTACGTCGCCGACCAGTCGGCGCTCGTCGACGCCGCCCGAGAGGTGGCCGAGGACGGAACGACGCGTGTCATCTCGGTCGAGCCGACCCCCGCGGCGCCGGATACCCCGTCCCTCGCGCTGGTTCCCCTGCGACACGCCGAGAGCGTCCACGGCGTACTGGCCCTCGCCGCGAGGGAGACGGCCTCCATCGAGGACCGCGAGCGCGAGGTCGTCACGGATCTGGGCCGGCGAGTCGGCCTGGCGCTCAGCGCCGCCGAGTGGCGCCACCTCCTCCTCTCGGATACGGTGCTGGAGCTGACCTTCGAGAGTACCGACCCCGGCTCGCTGTTCGTCTCCGCGTCGGCGCGTCTGGACTGTCGTATCGAACTCGATGGGATGGTCCCGGTCGAGGATGGGCTTCTCTACTACGTGACGGTGGCCGGCGCGACGCCGGAGGAGGCACTCGCGGCGGCCCGCGAGGCCGGGGAGGCACGACTCGTCGCCGACCGCGGGGACGCCGCGCTGCTGGAGGTTGCGGCGCCGGCGGCGTCGCTGGCGACCCCGCTCATCGAGCGTGGCGGGAACGTGCGGTCGCTGGTCGCCGAGGACGGGCGCGCGGAGCTGGTCTGTGAGTTCTCGCCCGACGCCGCGGTCCGGGACCTGCTGGAGGCGCTGCGCGAGGCGTTCCCCGAGTCGAACCTGCTGGCGAAGCGCGAGGACGAACGCTCGGCGGCCACCTCCTCGGCGTTCCGCGAGTCCGTCGACGACGAGCTGACCGACAAGCAGCGCTCGGTCCTCCGGGCGGCCTACCACGCGGGCTACTTCGAGTGGCCCCGCGGGAGCACCGCCGAGGAGCTGGCCGACTCGATGGATATCTCCTCGCCCACCCTCCACAACCACCTCCGGCGAGCGCAGCAGCGCCTCCTGACGGCGCTGTTCGAGGAGGAGAGCCGGCCGCTGGCCGAGGAGGGTTCCGATTGGGATAGCTAGCGGGACGGGTTATTATGGTGGGTGGGAACGCTTGACTCGTTATGTCCGAACAGGAAGAGCCGGACCCGGACGCCACGATCGAGGCACGCCTCCACGAGCAGGAGTACTTCCGCCCGCCGACGGAGTTCGTCGGCCAGGCCAACGCCTCGGACCCCTCGATCCACGACGAGGTGGGTGAGTTCCCCGAGGGGTTCGAGCAGTACGCCGAGTTGCTCGACTGGGACACACACTGGGACGAGGTACTCGACGCCTCGAACCCGCCGTTCTACGAGTGGTTCGTCGGCGGCGAACTCAACGCCTCCTACAACTGTATCGACCGGCACCTCGACGAGCGGAAGAACCAGACCGCCCTGCTGTGGGAGGGTGAGGGTGGCGAACAGCGGAACATCTCGTATCAGGACCTCTATCGCCGCGTGAACGAGACGGCGGCCGCGCTCCGGCAGGCCGGCGTCGAGGAGGACGACGTCGTCACGGTCCACCTGCCGATGGTGCCCGCGCTGCCCATCACGATGCTCGCGTGTGCGCGCATCGGCGCGCCCCACTCGGTCGTCTTCGCCGGCTTCTCCGCACAGGCACTCGCCGAGCGTGTCGATTCGGCCGATTCGGACTTCGTCGTCACCATCGACGGCTACTACCGCCGCGGCGACTTCCTCCCCCACATCGAGAAGGCCGACGAGGCCCACGAGGACGCCGAGCGCGACCCCGAGACGCTCGTCTGGACCCGCCACGACGATGTCCACGACTCCGTCGATGTCAGCGACGACTACACGATGATGGAGTCGCTGCTGGCGGACAACGAGCGAGCGACCGTCGAGCCCGTCTCCCGTGACGCCGAGGACCCGCTCTTCCTGATGTACACGTCGGGGACGACGGGCAAGCCGAAGGGGTGCCAGCATCGCACGGGCGGCTACCTCTCGTACGTCACCGCGACCTCGAAGTACGTCCTCGACATCAAGCCCGAGGATACCTACTGGTGTGCGGCCGACATCGGCTGGATCACCGGCCACTCCTACATCGTCTACGGGCCGCTCGCGCTGGGGACGACCAGCGTGATGTACGAGGGGACGCCGGACCACCCGCACAAGTCCCGGATGTGGGAGATCGCCGAGCGCTACGACGTGGACATCTTCCACACCTCCCCGACGGCCGTGCGGATGTTCATGAAGTGGGGCCCGGAGCACGTGGAGGGCTACGACTTCGACTTCCGCCACATGACGACCGTCGGCGAGCCCATCCAGCCCGAGGCGTGGCTCTGGTACTACCAGCATATCGGCGACGAGGACGCCGTCATCGTGGACACGTGGTGGCAGACCGAGACCGGTGGCCACCTCATCACGAACCTGCCCGCGCTGGAGGACATGAAGCCCGGGAGCGCCGGCAAGGCCGCGCCCGGTATCTCACCGGCCCTCGTCGACGACCAGGGTGACAAGCTGGAGCCGGCGAGCGGGAAGGCCGGCAACCTCATCATCGAGAAGCCGTGGCCCGGGATGCTCCAGACGGTGTACGGCAACGACGAGCGGTTCATCGACACCTACTGGGCCGACTTCTCCGATACGGACTCGGACGACTGGCGCGACTGGAACTACAAGGCCGGCGACGGCGCCGTACAGGCCCAGGACGGCTACTGGCGCGTCCTCGGCCGTCTCGACGACGTGATGAACGTCGCCGGCCACCGGCTCGGCACGATGGAGCTCGAATCGGCCGTCGCCGAGGTCGAGGACGTGGCCGAGGCCGCCGTCGCGGCCCGCGAACACGCCGAGAAGGGCGAGGTGCCCGACGTGTACGTCGTCGTCCGTGACGGCGTCGAGGCCAACGACGAGGTCCGCGACCGCATCATCGCGGCCGTCGAGGACGAGATCGGCGCGTTCGCCCGCCCGGACAACGTGATGTTCGTCAGCGACCTGCCGAAGACCCGTTCGGGCAAGATCATGCGTCGTGTCCTGGAGAACATCTCCAACAACGAGGACCTCGGAGATACGACTACCCTGCGCGACCCCTCGGTCCCCGAGCAGATCCGCGATCAGGTCCACGGCGACTGAGACCGCGCCGGTTCCGGGCCGACCGCACTCCGCGTGCCAGTCCCCGCGGCCCATCCCTTCACCTTCCCTGCTGCGTTCCGTCCGCTTTCTCGGCGGCCGCTCACACCGGTCGCGATGGCCGACTCCGGACCATGACAATCATTGGTTAACGTATTTATCCTGTTCCTTTATACGGGAATGTCGCTTGTCACACATCGTCGTGACACGAAATACCAACCGCACGCGGCGCGACGTGATGAAGGCTGCCGGCGTGGCCGGCATCGCCGGCCTCGCAGGATGTACGGACTCCCTCACCAGCGGCGACGGCGGCGACGGAGGGGGCGGCAAGGAGGCACTGGGTAACTATCCCATCGAAGGAGACACCGCCACGTTCGGGTTCAACATCCCACTCTCGGGCCCGTACGGCTCCGAGGGACAGGACGAGCTCCGGGCGTACGAACTCGCGGTGAAGCACCTCAACAACGGTGGCGGCTGGGTAGACTCCCAGTTCGACGACCTCTCCGGCGACGGTGTGGTCGGGAAGACCATCGACTACGTCGAGGCGGACACGGAGACGGACAAGGGGAAGGCCCGGGAGAACGCCCGCCAGCTCATCGAGCGGGACAACGCCATCATGGTATCGGGGGGCTCCTCCTCCTCGGTCGCCATCAACGTCCAGGACGAGTGTCAGAAGCAGAAGGTCCTGTTCATGGCCTGTCTGACCCACTCGAACGACACGACCGGGAAGGACTGTGTCCGCTACGGGTTCCGCGAGATGTTCAACGCCTACCACACGGCGAAGGCACTCGCGCCCGTCCTCGGCGACGAGTACGGTGAGGACCTCGAGTTCTACCAGCTCTACGCCGACTACACCTGGGGCAAATCCGTCGAGGAGTCGATGCGCCAGTTCCTCTCGGAGGGGCCGGGCTGGTCGGAGGTCAACTCCGTCGCCACGCCGCTGGGCACCTCGGACTACTCGTCGTACCTCTCGGACGCCCAGTCGTCGGGTGCCGACGTGCTCCTGCTGAACCACTACGGCCTGGACGGTGCGAAGTCGGTGCGGCAGGCCGTCGACGCCGGCGTCGACGAGGAGATGGACATCGTCGTTCCGCTGTACAACCGGCCGATGGCCGAGGCCGCGGGCGACGCGATTTCGGGCGTCTTCGGCACTGTCGCCTGGGATTCGGCCATCGACAACACTCCCTCGAACGAGTTCACGTCGGTGTTCCAGGACGAGTACGACCGCATCCCCTCGGGCCCGGCCCAGCTCGCCTACGCCCAGACGCTCCAGTACGCCGCCGCCGTCGAGCGCGCGGGGAGCTTCTACCCGCCGGACGTCATCAAGGAGCTGGAGGATTACTCCTACAGCAACATCGGCATGGGCGAGGAGACGATGCGCAAGTGCGACCACCAGGCCCAGCGCGCGGTGCCGGTCGTCCGCGGGCTGCCGGCCGACCAGATTGAGACGGGTAACTACTTCGAGATCGTGAACACCACCGAGGCGAGCCAGGTCACGTACGGGTGTGACACCGGTCCCGCGGCGCAGTGTGAGCTCGGGCCGTACGAGTAACGACGCTCTCAATCCAATCACTATGTTCCCCGACGTACTTCGTTCTGCGGAGGTGGTATCGTGAGCCTCGTGGCCGACCTGATCTCGATTCTGCTCAACGGGCTTCAGCAGGGGGCCATCTACATCCTCCTCGCGGTCGGTCTGTCGATCATCCTCGGGACCCTCGAGTTCGTCAACTTCGCCCACGGCGCCCTGTACATCATCGGTGCCTACGTCGGGTTGTACGTCGCACAGGGACTCGTCGTCTCCGAGGGCTACCTCGCCGAGGCCGGATTCAGCGACCTCGGGCTGGGGATGGGGTTCATCGTCGGGATGATAGTGGTCGCCCTGGTCGTGTTCGTCCTCGGGTTGCTGTTCGAACGCTTCATCGCGAGGGCGTTCTACGATAGACCCGACACCGACCAGATACTGGTCACGTTCGGGCTGGCCATCATCGTCCAGGAGATCCTCCGGGTCTCGCTGGGCTCGACCAGCCAGCCGGTCAACCAGCCCACGTGGGCCTCCGGCTCGGTCCCGATTCCGGGCGTGGCCATCTCGGAGTGGCGCATCTACATCATCCTCATCACCGCGTTGCTGGTCGGTATCGTCTACGCGCTCGTCGAGTACACCGACTTCGGGCTCGTCGTCCGCGCGGGCACGATGGACGACGAGATGGTCCGGCTGCTGGGCATCAAACTCTCGCGCCCGTACATCATCGTCTTCGGTATCGGCGCCGCGCTCGCGGGGGTGGCCGGGCTCGTCGCCGGGCCGCTCTCGCCCATCAACCCGACCGCCGGGACCGACATCCTGGTCCCCGCGTTCGTCACGGTCGTCATCGGCGGTGTCGGCTCCATCCGCGGGGCCGTGGCCGCCGGGACCATCCTCGGCATCACGCAGGCGGCGCTCATCCAGACGCAGATCGGGACCTACAACCTCGCCCCCTGGTCGCAGGTCGGCATCTACGCCATCGCGGCCATCATCCTGCTGGTCCGACCGGAGGGCCTGCTCGGTGAGGAGGTGGATACCGCATGAGCGAGGACCACCAACTCCGTTCTGACGGTGGGACCGCGCCGGCCACCGGCGAGGACGCCACCTCCGCGAACGGCACGGAGAAGGCCACCTCGCGGGTGCCCGGCCTCGGCGGTGACGAGGGCCGTATCATCGGCCTCACCGCGCTTGCCGTGCTGCTGTTCCCGTTCCTGTTCGCGGAGGCCCCCGTCATCAGCGACATCATCCAGGGGTACGCCGGGCTGACGACCCTCATCCTCATCTGGGGCATCTTCGCGATGGGGTACGACCTGCTCCACGGCTTCACCGGACTGCTGTCGTTCGGGCACGCCGCATTCTGGGGTGCTGGCGGGATAGCCGCCGGCCTTCTCGTGGAGTACGCCGGCATGAACCTGCCGCTGGTACTGGTCGTCGTCGGCACCGTCGTCGGCGTGCTGCTGGCGTGGCTCATCGGCTTCCTGTCCCTCCGGCGTGGTGGCATCTACTTCGCCATCCTGACGCTGGCGTTCGGGCAGATGATCTACTTCACCATCTTCGGCCCCCTCGGGCCCATCACGGGCGGGGAGGACGGGCTGTTGCTCACCATCGGTGACCTGTTCGGGGTCATCCCGCTGAACGCGGGCGTCCCGGTTCTGACGCCGCTGGGCTTCATCCCCTCGTGGCTCTACCTCATCGTCGGCATCTTCGTCGTCATCTCGGTGGCTGTCGCCTACCGGGTGCTCAACTCGCCGTACGGTCTCATCTTCAAGGCCATCCGCGAGAACGAGCAGCGCGCGGAGTTCGTCGGCCTGAACGTCTGGCGCTACAAGCTGATGGCGTTCATCCTGTCCGGCGCGTTCGCCGGGTTCGCGGGCGCGCTCCACACCATCTACAACGGCGCCGCCTCCGCGAGCGCCTTCTACTGGATCGTCTCCGGTGACGTCGTCATCATGAGCATCCTGGGCGGGGTCGGCACCCTGTTCGGTGCCTTCCTCGGTGCCGGGGTCTACCTCTACATGTCGAACATCCTGGAGACGTTCGTCGGTACGCTCTGGCACGTCATGCTGGGGCTGTTGTTCGTCATCGTGGTGTGGCTGTTCCCGGGCGGTATCTGGGGCGGCATCCGGGCGCTCCGGGACCTCCTCACCGACCTCATCGGTGGCGGGGGGTCCGAGCCCGAAGCGGCGACCGACGGCGGTGAGCCCGGGGCCCGAGCCCCGGCGGACGCCGGTTCCGACGGAGGTGAGAACCGATGAGCCTCCTCGAGACCGAGGGGCTCGTCAAGCGGTTCGGCGGCGTCACCGCCACCGACCACGTCGACGTGTCCATCGAGCCCGACGAGCGCGTCAGCCTCATCGGGCCGAACGGCGCCGGCAAGTCGACCTTCATCAACCTCGTCACCCGCCGGCTGGACCCCACGGAGGGGGACATCCGGTTCAAGGGCGAGTCCATCGTGCAGAAGGAGCCACACGAGGTCGTGCAGGCTGGCGTCTCGAAGTCGTTCCAGCAGGCCTCGATCTTCCCCGACCTCTCCGTGCTCGATAACGCCCGCATCGCCGCGCTGGGCGCCGACCACGGGGCCTTCGGCTTCAACTTCCTGAAGCGGCTCGACTCCTACCCGGAGATCGACCGCATCGCGCGGACCACGCTCCAGGACGTCGGCCTCTGGGGGCAGCGCGACACCACCGCCAGCGACCTGCCGTACGGTGACAAGCGCCGCCTCGAGATCGGCATCGCGCTGGCCGCCGAACCCGACCTCCTCCTGATGGACGAGCCGACCGCCGGCATGTCCCCGGAGGAGACGAAGGCGACGGTCGACCTCATCGAGGAGGTCAAGCAGGAGCGCTCGCTCACCTACCTCCTCGTCGAGCACGACATGGAGATCGTCTTCGACATCTCCGACCGCATCATCGTCCTGAACCGCGGGAGCGTCATCGCGGAGGGGACTCCCGAGGAGATCCGCGAGGACGAGGACGTGCAGGACGCCTACCTCGGAGGTGTCGAGGCATGAGCCTGCTCGAACTCGACGACGTGGACGCCTACTACGACGAGAGCCACATCCTCCGGGACCTGTCGCTGTCCGTCGAGGAGGGCGAGATCTGTGCGCTGCTCGGCCGGAACGGCGCGGGCAAGACCACCACGCTCCGCTCCATCGCGGGTGCGACCCCGCCCACCGTTCAGGACGGGACGGTCTCCTTCCAGGGGACCGACGTGACGGGCGACCCACCCGAGGATATCGCGGCCCGCGGCATCTCCCTCGTCCCGGAGGAGCGCCGTGTGTTCGCCGACCTCAGCGTCGTCGAGAACCTCAGACTCCCGGAGGTCGCGCGCTCCTCGACCAACCGCTTCGGCCGGTCGGTCGCGACCACCCGTGAGGGGATGAGCATGGAGGAGGTGTACGAGTACTTCCCCCGGCTCGACGAGCGCCGCGAACAGCGCGCCGGGACGCTCTCGGGCGGCGAGCAGCAGATGCTCGCCATCGCCCGGGCGCTCCGCCAGCCGACGGACCTGCTCCTGCTGGACGAACCCTACGAGGGGCTCGCCCCGCAGATCATCGAGACCGTCGAACGGGCCGTCGAGCGCATCCGCGAGGACGGCACCACCATCCTGCTGGTCGAGCAGAACGCCATCGCCGCCACGAACATCTCCGACCGCGCCTACGTCATCGACCAGGGCGAGGTCGTGTTCGAGGGGACCGGCGAGGAGCTCCAGGACGACGAGGAGACGCGACAGCGGTACCTGGGGGTGTGAGCGTGGGCGACTCCACCGCCGGTTCGGACCGGAACGGCCCGCCGAGTGACGACGACCAGCCGGACCCGCTGGCGGATGCCCCCCGCGACGAGGAAGCGCTGTTCGACGCGCTCCTCGAGGCCAACGTGCTCGTGGAGGACGACGCGAGTGTCGGTGTCACGACCGAGTTCGAGGACACCCGCGACATCTACCGTGCGACCTACGGCGACGCCAGCGACGAGGAGTTCCACGCGACGCTCGGAGAACTGTTCGGGATGGACCCCGAGACGGCGGCCGAGCAGGCCGCCGAGCTGGACATCACGCGCGAGGAGCTGTGTACGCTGCTGTCGCTGCGGTCACATCTGGACGGCGCGACGGCGACGGAACTCCAGCAGGCGGTCGGGATGGTCCACGCGGCCGGCCCGTCCTCGCCCGTGCCGGCGGCGCTCCACGAACTCGGCGACGACGCTGATGCGTGGCTCGCCGGCCGGGACGCGGTCGTGGTCGTGATGAAACGCGGCTGTGACCCCTGTCGAGCGCTTCGGGATGACCTCGCCGACATCGTCGACCTCGCGCCCGACGGCGTCGCGTTCGCGGGCATCGACGGCCCCGAACACCACGAGTTCCTGCGAGCCCACGAGGTCGATACGGCTCCCACGTCGCTGTTCGTCCGCGACGGCGAGGTGGTCGGGCGGCTGGCCGGCTACTACGGCCCCGACCGCTTCGCCGAGGCGTTCGCCGAGCACTACTGAGTGCGGGCGAACCACGACGGCCGCTCGACCGTCGTCGAACCGACTCCTTCGTACCGGACCGCACGCACGACCGTCACCGGCCCGGTCGAGGCGTTCGCGGTGTACCGGAGCCGATACCGCTCGACCAGTCCGTCGTCCCGGACGACCGCGCGTACGGTCGCGTTCCGTGGGTCGGTCAGGCTGCCCGGGACAGGGAGCCCGCGGGGCCGGGCCTCGCGACCGCGCACGATGTAGCGTGCCGTTCCGTTCACGGCCGTCCGCTCGACCACGGTGACGTCCATCGCTGCGAACAGTCGTGTGGTGTCCTCGCCCGGTGCCCCGTTCAGCGCGACCCCCCGAATCCAGTAGGGCCAGGTGCCGGCGTAGCCGTCCGGCGGCTGGAAGCGGTTGTACGTTGTCTCGTTGTCCCGCGTGAGCGCGACCGCGTAGACGCTCCCGTTGCTCCAGAACGTCCCGCGGGCGGGCGGCTGGCCCAGCAGGCCGGGGCCGGCATGGCCACCGGCCCGCACGGTCGTCAGATATCGACGCTCGGCGTCCAGCCGGATGTCGACCCGAAGGGCCGAGCGGGCGGTTCCGTTCGGGTACCTGATGGTGTGGTTCGCGACCAGCCGGTAGCTCCGGTCGTCCAGCGCCCGGCCGTGGGCCCTGCCGAGTCGGCGGGGGTCCGTGACACCGTCGGCCTCGAGGCCCGGAGCCAGCGTGGCCCGGTCCTCCGGGACAGGGGCCGGCGTGAACGTCTCGCTCGGGGTAGAGTCGCCGGAGCCGGCGAACCCACTGCACCCCGCGAGCACGAGCAGTACGGCACAGGCGACCGCCACCACCGAGCGCATCGTCCGCGCTTGGAGCGCCACCGTCTAAACCTCCGTGGCGCGGGAGTGCGTGTCTAGGGGGCATTATTAAATTCCATCCGGTCCCAGACGGTGGTGTTATGCGAAAGCCACTGCTGGTGACCGAGTTCCTCGACCGGGCACGACGGCACTACGGCGATTACGAGGCGGTGCTGGCGACCGACGGCACGCGCTACACGTACGACGAGCTGGGCGCACGTGCCGACGGGTTCGCCGCCGCGCTCCAGGAACGGGGTATCGAGCACGGTGACCGGGTGGCGGTGCTGGACCCCAACACGCACTACCACCTGGAGGCCGCCTACGGGGTCTTCCAGGCTGGGGGCATCCACACGCCGTTGAACTACCGACTGACGCCGAACGACTACGAGTACATCCTCAACGACGCCGGCGTGGACGCCATCTACGCCGACTACGACTACGCGGACAAGATCCAGCAGGTCCGCGACGAGGTGCCCACGGAGACGTTCATCACGAACGACCCGGACGCCGTCGAGGGGGACTGGGAGTCCTTCGACGATGTCATCGACGGGCTGGGTGCCGCCGACTACGAGCGCCCCGAGATGGAGGAGGACGAAATCTGCACCATCAACTACACCTCCGGGACGACTGGCGACCCGAAGGGCGTCTCCCGGACCCACCGCACCGAGACCATCCACGCCTACCTCATCAGCAGCCATCAGGACATCTTGGACGACGACGTCTACCTGTGGACGTTGCCGATGTTCCACGCCAACGGCTGGGGCCACATCTTCGCCATCACCGGCGCCGGGGCACGCCACGTCTGCACCCGTGGCATCGACGCCCAGGAGATCTTCGAGACCGTCCGCGCGGAGGACGTCTCGTACATGTGTGCCGCGCCGACGGTGCTGAACATGCTTCTGGACTACTACGACGACAACGACGTGGTGACCGTCGGCGACAACGATGTCCGGTGTGCGACCGCCGGGAGCGCCCCGCCGGAGGCGACCATCCGCACCATCGAGGACGAGTTCGGCTGGTACATGATGCACGTCTACGGGCTGACGGAGACGGGGCCGCTCATCACCACCAGTGACGCGCGCCGGCTGTTCGACGACGACTCCAGCGACCGCTTTTCCATCAAGAAGCGACAGGGCCTGGGCTACCTCGGTACCGAGGTCCGCGTCGTCGACGACGACGGCAACGACGTTGCGCAGGATGACCAGTCCATCGGCGAGGTCGTCGTCCGCGGCAACCAGGTGATGGAGAAGTACTGGAACAAGCCCGAAGCGACCGAGGAGGCATTCAACGCCCGCATCGAGGGGTACTTCCACACCGGCGATCTCGCCACCGTGGACGAGCACGGGATGATCGCCATCCAGGACCGCAAGAAGGACCTCATCATCTCGGGCGGGGAGAACATCTCCTCCATCGAGGTCGAGGACGCCCTCTACGACCACTCCGCGGTCTCGGAGGCCGCCGTCATCCCGGCACCCTCGGACAAGTACGGCGAGACGGTCAAGGCGTTCGTCGTCCCGACGAACGGTGACCCCGACGACCCCGGCGTCACCGCCGACGAGTTGAAGTCGTTCACGAAGGAGCAGCTCGCCTCCTACAAACGCGTCCGCAAGGTGGAGTTCGTCGCCGAACTGCCGACGACGGCCACCGGGAAGGTCCAGAAGTACGAGCTCCGCGAGCGCGAGTGGGAGGAGGAGGACCGGATGGTCGGACAGGGGTAGCGCGAGTCAGACGTGGTCGGCGGCCGCGTCACCCGCCTCCTCACCCGTCACCAGTACCGGACAGTCGGCGTTGAGCAGAATCTGTTCGGCTGCGGGGTGCAGCTGGTGCTTGCCGGCGGGTGACCGTTCTCGGCCCGCCACACAGATGCAGTCGGCTGCCCGCTCCTGGGCCACCCGGAGGACGGCCTTGGTGGGGCGCCCCTCGGCACGGACCGTCTCGACGGCGACCTCCGCGGCCGAGAACCGGTCTATCGCGTCCGCCACCGCTGGAACCGCCGTCACGTCCATCCCCGGGTCGGCGACGTGGACCAGGGTTACCCGCACCGCCTCCGTCGCCCCGGGGAGCCCACCCACGGTCGACACCTTCGTGGCGACCTGGGCGTCGTCCGGTGCGACGGGCACGACGACGTGATACATACAGACCTGGAGCGGGTACTGGAGTAAGTTCCTTCCGACCACCGGCGATATCCCGGCGATTCGCGGTCGTCCATCGGGTCGTGCCTGCGGATTCAGGCCTTCTCGTCCACGTACTCGTTCGAGACGTAGACGACGAGTGCCAGCATCACGCCCAGGCCCAGCCCCATCGTCAGCATCCCGTAGGCCGCGAGCCCGGTCGCCGTCGGCTGGAACGTCACGAGCCCGAGGAAGGTGACGGGCCGGAGGCCACGGATGCCCAGCGCGCCGATGAGGAACCCGGTGAGGCCCGCGATGCTCACGACGACGGCGTACAGGAGGATGATGAGCCGCTTCCCGCCGAGCGTCGAGACCTCGTCGTCGGCCTCGTCCCACACCTCGTCGCCGGGCACGGCGCCCTCGCGGTTGCCTGCGCCGGCGTCGCCCTCGGGACCGTCGGTCATACACGAACTGGGCGCCTGCCGAGGATAGGGCTTTTGTCCTCGCTGTGCCAACTCCACGTATGGAAGAGAAGGACCTCCTGCTCACGATACTGGGCGGGACGGCACTGCTGATGTTCGTCACCGGAATCGTGCTGGTGCTCACGTCGAGTGGGGCATAGAGAATCAAAACTGCTGCAATTATCTGCCGATCTGGGATAGTATACGATACTCTCCTCGATAACTCATCTGGAGGAGCTGATCACCGCACGACAGCCCAGAAGCGGAGGTTCCGCGGCACCTTCGCCATCAGTTCGCGCTGGTTGCTGGGGAGCGGGTCCTCGTCGTAGTCCTCGGGGTCATCGCTGCCGGGTTCGAGTATCCGCCGGACCTCGAATCCCCCGCGGACGGCCGCGTCGTGCAGTTCGCCGACCGTCCGGTCGAAGACGACCAGGTCCGACTCGTACTCCTCGCTGATGGGGATCGTCCGGCGCGGGTCGCCGTGGTAGCTCCGCTCCAGCGTCCCGGAATCGGGGTCGAACAGTTCGTAGAAGGGGTGGGGCAGGTCGAACACGAGGACCCCGTCGTCCCGGAGGACGCGCCGGGCCTCTGCGAAGTAGGCATCGAGGTCATCGACCATCTGGAGGACCCAGCCCGAGAAGGCGGCATCGAACGAGGCGTCGGCCAGCGGCACGTCGGTCACGTCACCCTGGACGAACTCGGCCTCGACGCCGTAGTGGCCGCGCAACGGTCGCGCATGGTGGAGTTGCCCACCCGAGAAGTCCACGCCGACAGCCCGGGCAGCGCCTGCGGCCGCGGCCCCGACGGTGGCCTGGCCGCCACCACAGCCCAGTTCCACGAAGTCGATGCCCTCGACGGTCGGCAGGAGGGCCGGCTGTTCGCCGCCGGGCGGGTCGTCGGTGAACGGGCACGGGGCGGGCGGCAACTCCTCGTCGGTGTCGGCGTTCCAGAGTGCCTGGAAGTCGTCGCTCCACTCGTTCCACAGTCGACGGTTCTCGGCTGGAGGGTCTCGCACGCCCGGTCCGGGGTGCGTGACGGTATTAATCGTATCTCTCCAGTCCCCGGGCGCTGTCGCTCGTGGGTCCTGTCGGCGCAGCCGAGCGAAGAACGTGTGGAGAACAGCGACCGCGGCTTACTCGTCGTCGACGCGGCGGACCGCTCGCTTCACGCCGCCGTCGGTCTTGACCTCACCGCCGTCCGCAGCGACCTCGTCGCCACCGTCCGCGGCAAGCTTCTGCGCCTCGAACCACTGGAACTCGCGGCCGAACATGCCGTCGTCCTTGAGGTTCCACGGGTCGGCGTCCTCGAGTTCGGGCCCCTCATACCAGGACTGGACCATGTTCCACGCCCAGATGAGCTGGCCGATACCGATGAGGAACGCACCCACCGTCGAGATCTGGTGGAGCGTCGTGACCTGCGCGAGCGGCGCGATGGCGCCGTCGAACTGGTAGGTGGCGTACCGGCGCGGCATGCCCAGGTATCCCAGCACCAGGAACGCGAAGAACGTGATGTTGGTGCCGATCATCGAGAGCCAGAAGTGCCACTTCGCGAGCGTGCGCTGGTACATCCGGCCCGTCACGATGGGGAACCAGTAGTAGAGCGCGCCCATGCCCGCGAAGGCGATCATCCCCATGACGATGTAGTGGAAGTGCCCGACGACGTAGTAGGTGTCGTGGAGCACGAGGTCGATCGGGATGGCGGCGAGGAAGACCCCCGTGATGCCGCCGATGATGAAGTTACTGATGAACCCGATGCAGAACAGCATCGGCGCCGTCAGGCGCAGTTTGCCGTTCCACATCGTCGTGATCCAGTTGAAGGTCTTGACCGCGGATGGTATCGCGATCGCCAACGAGACCGCCATGAACGACGCCCGGATGCGCGGGTCGATGCCCGTGCTGAACATGTGGTGGGCCCAGACGCCGAAGCTCAGGACCCCGATAGCGAGCGTGGAGTAGACGACGAACTTGAAGCCGAACAGCTTCCGGCCGGAGAACTTCGGCAGTATCCACGACACCAGCCCCATCGGGGGCAGGACGAGGATGTACACCTCGGGGTGGCCGAAGAACCAGAACAGGTGCTGCCAGAGGATAGGGGAGCCGCCGTCCACGGCGAAGAACGCCGTCCCGAAGTTCCGGTCCAGCAGCAGCATGATGAGCGCGCTCCCGAGCAGCGGGAACGCGAACAGGATGAGCGCGGACTGCGTGAGGACGGTCCAGCTGAAGATGTCCAGGTTGGCCCAGTTCACGTCGTCGCCGCGCTCGGTGAAGATGGTCGCGATGAAGTTGATCGCACCCATCGTCGCCGAGACCCCCGTCAGGTGGAGGCCCAGCAGCATCAGGTCCACGCCCGCGTTGGCCTGCTCGGCCGACAGCGGCGTGTACATCGTCCACGAGGTCTGTGCCGGGTCGATTCCGATACCGAGCGGCGCGGTGAAGAACCCGGCCCAGATGAGGATGGCGCCCGGTGGGAGCAACCAGAACGCGATGGCGTTGATACGGGGGAACGCCATGTCGTCGGCCCCGATGAGCAGCGGGATGAAGTAGTTCGAGAACGCCGCGATGATCGGCGTCCCGAACAGGAACAGCATCGTGATGCCGTGACTCGTCAGCAGGCTGTTGTAGAACTGGGCCTGCATGATGTCGAAGCCCGGCGCCGCCAGCTCGGCACGCATCAGGAGGACGGCCGCCCCGCCCCAGAAGAACGCGATGAGCGCGTAGATGCCGTAGAGGATACCGATGTCCTTGTGGTCGACGGTGGTGAACCATCGAACGATGCCTGCGGGTTTCTCCGCGTGCCCGCCGCCGTAGCCCGAACCGCTGATCGTACTCGCTCCCCCGAGCGGGGTGTACGAGCGCCAGTCCTCCATGCGGGCGAGGAAGCCGGCCACTGCGACCAGCAGGACCCCCATGAGGACGGTCAGCGCGAGCTGTTCTCCTGCCATGGTCAACGGTGAGGACTGCGCCGTTAGAAAGGTTGCGTTCCCGACGCGACGTGCACGCTGTCTCGCGATTCCGAACTCCCAGCTCGGGGGTGTCAGGAACGGTTCGAACGGGTCCGGCTGTCGAGGAAGGTGACCGCGGAGAGGATATCAGGCGTGCGATTCGTCGTGTGCCTCGTCCGCCGGCGTCTCGGGACTCGCCTCCTCGTTCGCGCCCGCCTCCTCGCTCAGTTCGAGGCCCTGCTCCTCCAGCTCCTGCTCCGCCTCGGAGACGGCCTTCCCGGAGACGTACGTCAGGAACGCCAGTGCGACGAACGGGACGATGAGGAGACTGAGCTGGATGGCGGTGTTGACCGGACTCGAACCGAACGGGTTGATCAGCACGAACACGACCACGAAGAAGAGGATCATGCCGAGCGGGATGGCGTTGACCACGAGGTCGAGCAGGGTCTCGCGGTCGAACGTCTTCGCCTCCGATTCGCTTGCCATACTGGTGGGTTCCCGGGGACGAACTACAACCTTTCCTTTCGCCGCGGGGCGGTTCCCCGCGCACTGCCCCCGGCTCAGGCCGGGAAGGCCTCGGTGTCGTCGCCGCTCCCCATCGCCGAGACGACGACCGCACCGACCGTGGCGACGAGGCCGGCACCGACCACCGAGAACCCACGGAGCACGATGCCGTCGGCCTGTTCGACGGCGGTCAGAATGGGGTCGACCGCCAGCGGGACCTGCGTGGCTACCATCCAGACGCCGACGGCGACCAGCATGACCCCGAGCGCGCCGGCCACCCGCCACGGCCGGTCGGTGTAGCCGGCTTCGTGCGTGATGCCGGCCACGCTGGCGACGAACAGCACGAGTCCGCCCACGGCGAGCGGGTAGACGCCCATGAAGACCCCGACCTCCGAGACGGTCAGTCCGAGCGCCACGACCAGCGGCCACGCGCTCACCCGCGTCGGCCCGTCCTCGGTGCCGTCCGGGGTCGGGCGTGGGTCGGGGGCGTCGGTGGACCGTGGCTCGGGCGCGTCGTCGACATCCGTACCGGTGAAGGCCGACGATTCCTGCGACGAACGCTCGTCCATACCACATCGAGGGACGCGGCGCTCAAATGGCCGTCGGTAGCGGTCGGGAGGTGGTATCGAGGAACGGCGAGCGGTCGGTGACGGTTCAGCAGCGGTCGGTGACGGTTCAGCCGACGAAGTGATCGGTGACGGTTCAGCCGAGGACGATGGCGCCCGCGTACAGCACCACGACGAGGAAGACCCAGACCACGTCGACGAAGTGCCAGTACATCGAGACCGTCGAGACCGAGGTGTCGTGTCCGGCGTCGTACTGGCCGTACAGCGCACGGACGAAGACGATGCCCAGCAGCACCGCGCCCAGGCTGACGTGGAGGCCGTGCAGCCCCGTCAGGCCGTAGAACGCGGAGGCGTAGGCACCTTCGGTGATGGTGAAGCCCTCGTGGACGATGAACTCGTAGTACTCGTAAATCTGCCCCCCGATGAAGATGACGCCCAGCAGGAGCGTCACGCCGAGCAGGCGGATGAACTGCTTGCGCTTGCCCTTGTGGAGCGCGATGTGGGCGTAGTGGAGCGTGATGGAGGAGATGATCAGGATGATGGTGTTGATGATGACGAGGCTCCCCAGGATGTTCCCGCTCTCGACGAGATGTGGGAGGTTGTCCCAGGCCGACGTGCGGACGAAGAAGTAGTAGACGAAGCCGGCACCGAAGGTGGCGACCTCGCTCCCGAGGAACAGGACCATCGCGAACTTCAGCCCCCGGCTGTGACCCTCCCCGTCCCAGTAGGCCTTGACGAACGCGTGGTAGACCCAGCCGTAGAGGCCGGCCAGGAAGACGAAGGTGCTCGCGACGAAGAACGCGGGCCCGACCGCGATACCGAGGAGGTCGGTTCGCGTGGCGATGACGTACAACGATGCGCCGATGTAGAAGCCCGCCGCGCCGAGTGCGGTGATGAACGGCCACCAGGAGGCCTCGCCGAACCCTTTGGGCCAGTCCTCCACCGCCGGCAGGTGGTGACCGTGGCCCCCATCGTGGCCGTGGTCCTCCGCTTCTTCGATTGCCATACTGTGTCGTCACCGTTGGACTCACAAAAACGCATCCATCCGCGCGGCGGCGGGCGGCCGCCCCCGGCCACTCTCGCCCACGCCGCGCGTGTGTCGGAAGGCACAGGTATCGCGTGGACGTAGCTCGGGCAGATGCGACACGCGCGACTCCGGACGGCCGGCGCGTCGCTCCTGCTCGGGAGCCTCACGCTCGCACTGGCCGGCCGCACTGCCGCGCACGGCGGCAGTCTCCGGTCGGAGCCCGCCCGCTCGCTGGCCATCCCGCTCTGGCTGTTCCTCTCGACCGGCGGTGGCGCCGTCGGCGTCAGCTTCCTCCTCACCAGCTTCGTCACGGACCGCGACTTCATCCGGTCGGTCAACGACCGGCGGCGGACCCTCGGTCTTCCGGCCGGTCTCCGCAGGGGGCTCACGGTCGCCGCGCGGCTGGTGGGGCTCGTCGGCCTCGGCGCGGTTCTCGTCGTCGGGATGCTCGGTCCCGCGGACCCGCTCCGAAACCTCGCGGTGCTGGTCGTCTGGGTGGGCTGGTGGGCCGGCTACACGATGACGACCTACCTCGTCGGGAACAGCTGGCCGGCGCTGAACCCGTGGCGGGTCGCGCTCGACCTCCGCCAGCGGCTCCCGGCCCCCGACATCACCTACCCCGACAGACTCGCGTCGTGGCCGGCGGTCCTCGGCCTGCTCGGGTTCGTCTGGCTCGAGGTGGTGAGCCCACTGGCCGACGACCCGCGGCTGCTCGCGAGCGTCGTGGCCGCGTACACGGTCGTGACGGTCGCCGGCGCGTACGCCCTCGGTTCGGTCTGGTTCGAGCGCGTCGACCCCGTCGCCCGCGTCTTCGCAGCCTACGGTGCCGTCGCGCCGCTCTACCGCGACGAGGACGGGTCGCTCGGTGTCCGCGTCCCCGGCACGGGGCTGGAGGACGCCGGCCTCGTCCGCGGCCGGAGCGACGTGGCGTTCGTCGTCGCGCTGCTGTGGGTCACGACGTACGATGGCCTCGTCGCGACGCCGCCGTGGCGGGCGTTCGCGCGCGCCGTCGTCGGCATCGGCGTTCCGCCCGCTCTCCTGTACCCGCTCGCCCTGCTCGCCGGGTTCGGGCTGTTCCTGGCCCTGTACCGCATCGCTATCAGGCGTGGCCGCCGGAGCGCCGAGTCGTACCGCGACCCCGAGACGCTGGCCCGACGGTTCGCCCCGTCCCTGCTCGCCATCGCCGCCGGCTACCACGTCGCCCACTACCTCGGCTACTTCATCGAGCTCTCGCCCGCCTTGCTGGGTGCGCTCACGGCGCCACTCGCGCCGGGTGCGCCCGTGGCGGTCGTCCTCCCGACGTGGTTCTCCGCGGTGTCGCTCGGGTTCGTCCTTCTGGGGCATCTGGGAGCCATCTGGGTGGCCCACGCGGTCGCGTACGACCTGTTCCCCTCGCGCATGCAGGCCGTCCGCAGCCAGTACGCCTTGACCGCGGTGATGGTGTTCTACACGATGACCTCGCTCTGGATCGTCAGTCGACCGTACGCCGCGCCCCCGTTCGTCTGAACCATGTCCGGTACCACCCCCACCGACACGACCGACGATGACCCGCCCCACGACTGCCCCGACTGTGACCGACGGTTCCACCGCGAGTCGTACCTCGCGCTCCACCGCGGGCAGGCACACGGGGACGAACTGACCGACGGGGAGCGTGCGGCCTACGAAGCGGCACGTGAGGAGGAGGAGGAGGAACTCCGGATGTTCCGGCTGCAGGCGCTCGCCGCACTGGTGTTCATCTACTTCGGCTTCCTGCTGGTGTACGCGTTCTCGCTGTGAAGCCGGGGGCGTTCGGTGGGGGGCCGGGCGATTGAACGAACCGGCCGGACCCCCACGCCGGTTCTCGTCCTGCGCCCCGGGACTGCGGGACTCGTGTTGCTACGTCGGAGCGTTCCCCTCCCACTCTGTGATCGTGTGAGCGAGGCGAACGCTGTCGCGAAACGAGGCGACCCGGAACGAACGAGGAGAGTCGCAGCCGCCGATTCAGGCCGCGCCGCCCGAAACTACAGCGAGGTTCTCGCGGGGATTCGGCTCGACATCGGCCGACGAGTCACCGCTCAGCTGGTCCTGCTTCCACTGCTCGTACTGCTCCTCGGAGACGACGCGGACCTTGCCGAGCATCCCGGAGTGGCCGGAGCCACAGTACTCCGCACAGTAGAGCTGGTAGGACTGCTCGTCCTGTCCCTCGGGGAGCGTGACCGCCGTGGCGATGGTGTTGTAGTGGCCGGGGAAGGCGTCCTGTTTCAGTCCCAGCTTCGGGACGTGGACCGCGTGGAGCCAGTCCGTGGACGTGACGTGCATCACGACGGGCCGGTTCTCGGGGATGACCATCGTCCCGGTCGTGGATACCTGTCCGCCGTCGGTGGTGTAGTTGTACGTCCAGAAGTACTTCTTCGCGACCACCTCCACCTGGACGGGGTCGCCCTCACCGGGCAGGTCGGATGCGGCAGGCATGTAGGCACCCTTGCCGTCGTAGTGGGTCACCTCGGCGTTCTGCTGGGCGACCTCCGGGTCGTCGACGGTGGCGGCCGTGACGCCGCCGATGGCGACGTTGCCGAGCACCTGATAGGATGCGAAGCCGACGAACAGGAGGATGATGGCCGTTGCGACGGTCCAGGTGATCTCCAGCCGGCGGTTCTCCTGGGTGGGCTGGGGGTCGTCGTTGTCCTTGTACTTGTAGACGGTGTAGAAGAGGATGGCCTCTACCAGCACCGTGATCGGGATGGCGACGTACAGGAGCTTCTCGTTGAGGTCGTTGATCAGCTCGATGTTGACGGACGGCTGTGCCGCGGCGGGCATCGCGCCGAGAAGGGCGAGGAGCGCGACCCCGACAGCGGCCCGCAGGACGGCGCGCCTGTGGTTCATATCCCCGGGTTAGGAACTGCCGTGTAAGAACCTGCCGACTCGCCCTCACGCGAAAAGCGTGGGTGCTAAGTCCCCGGGCGGTAAGACCTAGGGAAGTGGTATCCGTGTCCCTCCCAGACCCTCGCGCCGTGCTCGGGACCGGCCGCGAATCGCGGCTGACGGCCCTGCTGGCCGCGTCCGTCCTCGGCGTCTACCTGCTGGTGGTGGTGGGCGCGACCGCGGCGCTGGCCGAGGCCGCACGGGCCTGTTCCGCGTGGCCGGGCTGTGCCGGTGCCGACCTCTCCGAGCCCGCGGTACTGGTCGCGCTCGGGCATCGGGCCGCGGCGACGCTCGTGGGTGTCCTCGTCCTCGTGACGGCCGTCGTGGGCTTCCGGGCCGACGCCGACCGGCGGGTGAGAGCCGCGCTCCTCACCGCGCTCGCGCTGTTCCCCGTGCAGGTGTCGGTGGGGGCCCTCGTCGCCACCAGCGGCGCCGGTCCGCTCGTCTCGAACGGGCACCTGCTGGTCGGCATGACCATCTTCGGCGCGCTCGTCCTGGCGCTGGCGTGGCGCCTCGAGGCCGAGACGGGAACCGACGACACCTCGGCCGTCCGGGACCCGGACGACCTCGAACGGCCGAAGCCGGTCGACGCGGCGGCGGAATCGTCCGGTCCCTCGCTCTCCGGTGTCGCTCGCGTCCGTGCGATCGCCGGCGCGTACATCCAGTTGATGAAGCCGCGGCTGATGTGGCTGCTCTGCCTCGTCGCCTCCGCCGGGATGGCCCTCGCAGCGGCGACGACGCCCGGTGGCCTCTCGGTCCCCGTCGTCGCGGCGACACTCGGCGGCGGCGTCCTCGCCATCGGCGCCTCGGGGACGTACAACCACGTGCTCGAACGCGACATCGACAAGCGGATGGAGCGCACCGCCGACCGCCCGGTGGCCACCCACGAGGTGCCGGTCCGGAACGCACTCGCCTTCGCCGGCCTCCTCACCGTGGCGGCGCTGGGCGCCTTCCTGTCGGTGAACCTCCTCGCAGCGGCGCTCGGCCTCGCAGCCATCGTGTTCTACTCGGTCATCTACACGCTGGTCCTCAAGCCCAACACCGTCCAGAACACCGTCATCGGTGGGGCTGCGGGTGCGCTCCCGGCGCTCATCGGCTGGGCCGCCGTCACCGGCGACATCGGGCTCCCGGGGCTCGCGCTCGCGGGCGTCATCTTCCTCTGGACACCCGCGCACTTCTACAACCTCGCGCTGGCCTACCGCGACGACTACGAGCGCGGTGGCTTCCCGATGCTGCCGGTCGTCCGCGGGGAGACGGTCACCCACAAGCACATCCTGCTGTACCTCGCGGCGACGCTGCTCGCGGCGACGGTCCTCGCGGAGCTGACGACGCTGGGCTGGCTCTACGCCGCCACGACGGTCGCGCTGGGCGCCGTCTTCCTCGTCGCCGTCGTCCGGCTCCACTACGAGCGCTCCGAGGGTGCTGCCTTCCGCGCGTTCCACGCCTCGAACGCCTACCTCGGCGCGCTGCTGCTGGCAATCGTCGTCGACTCGCTGGTGGTCTGATGCGGGCCCGCCACCCCGATTCCGGCGCACGGGCGACTCGTGTCCTTGAAGCCACCCCGACCCGAATCTGCGACCGATGAGCACCATCGAGTCGCGGCTGGCGTCGCTCCGCCCGAGCCGCGAAACCGCCATCTGGTGGGCGGTCGTCCTGAACACGGAGCTGCTGGTGCTGCTGGCGTACCTCGTGGTCGAGACGCCAATCGTCACGCGGCCGCTGTTCTACATCATCCCGTTCGTCTGGATCAACGCGGCGCTGTGGGGCGTGTTCCGCGTCTCCCCGCGGGCGGCCTCGACGCGCCAGCGTGTGACCGCGCTCGGTATCGCGGGGGGCTACTTCCTCGTCCTCGGGTACTTCGGTGGCCTGTACGGTCCGAGCGGTGGCCCCGCGACGGGGCTCCGGGTGGCGTTCGAGGCGGTCCCCCCCGGCTGGGGCCCGGCGGTCATCTACGGCGGGACCGTCCTCCAGTTCGCCCTGTTGCCGTTCAAGCTGATCGGCTACGCGACGCTGGCCTACCTGGTCTACGCGACGGTGCTGGACGCTGCCTCTTCGGTCGTCGGGGGCGTGCTGGGGCTGTTCTCCTGTGTCTCCTGTACGCTGCCCGTCATCGCGGGCATCGTCTCGGGCTTCGTCGGCGGCACGGGCGCGGTGGCCGCCGCCGCGTTCAACCAGTCCTACCTCCTCTCGACGGTCGTCTTCGTCGTCACGGTGGTCCTGCTGGTGTGGCGGCCGACGATGGCCGACCTGCGGGGAATCGGATTACGGGGATAGTCCGAGCCTCCAGCGTCAACACCCACGATAACTCCGTAACTCCGTCGGATACTGTTCTCCGTACGGTTCCGTTGGCGAACCGACCTGCGCCTCCGACAGCCACATATCTACCACGCCCCTGTGGCGGGGTATGACCACCGTCGAGATCGAGTACTGCGTTCCCTGTGGGCACCTCGACCGCGCGTCCGACCTCGCCGAGCACCTGCTGCGGACGTTCCGCGAGCGACTCGACCGCGTCGCGCTCGTCACCGGTGACAACGGCGTCTTCGTCGTCCGGGTCGACGGGGAGCGCGTGTTCGACATCGCCGAGGAAGAGTTCGACCCGGACGAGGTGGCGCGGCGGGTGCGTGAGCGGGTGCGGTGAGTGTACCGCCTCCGGGAGCGATGGCGACGGGGAAACGCTGATTCAGCTGGACCTCGAACCGTGACGCAGAGTTATGAGTGACGAGTCGGGTAGCGAATCCGGGGACTTGCCGGTTTCAGAGGCCGAGCGCCAGGCGTTCCACGGGGGGATGGCCGCGTCCGGTACGGAGACCAGCGAGGAGGATATCGACGAGATACTCTACGGATAACCGCCGCGAACCTCCATCACTCAGTCCTCGTACTCGTAGAACCCGCGCCCGGTCTTCTTCCCGAGGTCGCCGGCCTTGACCTTCCGCTTGAGCAGGTACGCCGGCGTGTACCGGTCCCCGAGTTCCTCGTGGAGGGTCTCCGTCGCGTGCAGGCAGACATCCAGCCCGATGTGGTCGGCGAGTTCGAGCGGCCCCATCGGCACGTTGGTTCCGAGTTTCATGCCACGGTCGATGTCCTCCTTCGTGGCGACTCCTTCGTCGTAGGCCCGGACGCCCTCGTTGATCCAGGGCATCAGGATGCGGTTCGAGACGAAGCCCGGCTTGTCGTCGGCCTCCCACGTCTCCTTGCCCAGCGATTCGGCGAACTCGTGGGCGAACGTGACGACGGCATCGTCGGTGCGCTCGCCGACCACGAGTTCGACCCCCTTCATCACGGGCACCGGGTTCATGAAGTGGAGCCCCAGTACGAGCGGTGCGCGGTCGGTGGCGGCAGCGATGGTCGTCACCGACAGCGTGGAGGTGTTCGTGGCGAGGACGACGTCCTCGTCGGTCACCGCTTCGAGGTCGGCGAACACGTCGCGCTTGAGGTCCATCTCCTCGGGCGCGGCCTCGACGACGAGGTCGGCGTCCGCGAGGTCACCGAGGTCGGTGGTGCCGGTGATGCGGTCGCGGGCGGCGTCGGCCTCCTCCTCGGTGAGCGTCTCCTTCCGCATGAGTCGCGAGAGCGAGTCGTCGATGGCGTCGAGGCCGCGCTCGACGAACTCGCCCTGTACGTCGCGCATGAGCACGTCGTAGCCGGCCGTGGCGCTCACCTGTGCGATGCCGTTGCCCATCGTGCCCGCGCCGACGACGCCGACCGTCTCGACGTCGTCGAGGCCGCGGAACTCCGGTTGGTCGGTCATGTCCGGGGCCTCGGCGGCCGGCGATATAAGCGTGGGTTGCCCGGCGACGGGACCGCTGGAGAAGGAGGACGGCCGCGGCGGCTCAGTCCTCGCCGCGGATGCGGGCGGCCACCTGCTTCGCGATGGGGCCGCCGAGCCGTTCCCGGACGCTCCCCAGCAGGCCACCGGGGACGAACAGGACGAACGCGACGAACACCAGCCCGATGTAGAGGCTGGCATGGCCGTTGAGGAACGTCTCGATGGCGCCCTGTACGGTCAGCCCCGCGATGTCCGTCGTCAGGACGGACTCGGGGAGCGTATCCCGGAGGTAGGGCAGGAGGCCGCCACCGGCGCCCTCCTTCGAGAGGAACTCCCTGACGGTCTCGTCCAGCAGCCGTCCGAACAGCGGGCCGGCGAGCGTGCCGAACCCACCGATGATGGCCGCCAGCAGCGCGTCGCCGGTGACGAGGAAGAAGAACGCGTTGTCCGGCGAGGCCGAGCGGCGGAAGCCGGCGAACAGGCCGCCGGCGACGGCCGCGAAGAACCCGCTGACCGCGAACGCGGCCAGCTTGTAGCGGAACGTGTCGTAGCCGATGGCGCGGGCACGCTCCTCGTTCTCGCGGATGGCGATGAGCACCCGTCCGAACGGCGAGTGGACGAGTCGCTGGAGCGCGAAGTAACACACCAGCACGACCAGCCCGACCATGTAGAACGACACCTCCGTCGACCCCAGCGAGAGCGGGCCCAGCACCACCGAGTCCCCGGTGAGGACCCCGATATCGAGGTTGAGCGGGTCGACGAACGGCACGCCGACGCTGAAGATAGGCGCGGTGGCGCCCTCGGGGCCGACGACGAACGGCCCGTCGCGCGGGTTGGAGGCCAGGAAACCCCAGTCACGGACGAGCACGTAGACGACCTGCGAGACGCCCAGCGTGACCATCGCGAAGTAGACGCCGCTGAGGCGGAAGGAGACGACGCCGATGACCAGCGCCAGCACCGTCGCCAGCAGGCCACCCAGCACCAGCAACAGCAGGAACGGCGTCGTGTGTGGGACGAGCGGGAGTTTCCCGTTCGCCGCCACGATGACGAAGTACGCGCCGGTGCCGTAGAAGACGGCGTGGCCGAACGACAGGTAGCCGGTGTACCCGGAGATGAAGTCGAAGCTCATCGCGAACAGCCCGAAGTACAGCACCGCCGTCATCGTCTCCACGTCCGGCAGGAGCATCACTGCCTCCGCACCGACGGGTGAGGCGACCAGCGCGCTGTGGATGAGCGGGTAGAGCCCCAGCAGCACGATGACGACGAGATGCGCCACGTGCTCCTCCGCGTAGCGTCGCCACCAGGCCCGCTCCGGCGCGAGGTCGACGGCTTCCGGTGACTCCGGCAGGTCCTTCTCCGCGTCGGTCGCGGTGCCCGCTCCCTCGACGGGTTCGCCGCCGTCGCCACGGGACTCGATCGAGGACCCGTCGGGACCGCGGTCGGGGTCGCTAATGGCCACCCACCTCCGCGACGCCGAACAGGCCCTGTGGCCGGACGATGAGCGTGACCACGAGGATGAGGAAGATGAACATCTCCGGGAGACCGGTGAACTCGACGGCGTTGACGAACCACCAGGTCGTCACCGCGTCGATCATCCCGACGATGAGCGCGGCGACGACCGTTCCCCGGAAGGTGCCGAGGCCGCCGACGATGACGACGACGAACGCCGGGAGGAGCGTCTCGGCCGCGAGCGGGACGCTGGCACCCCAGACGGGGTCCCACATCAGCAGCGCGCCGGCGATGCCGGCGATACCGGTTCCGAGCGCGAAGACGGTGGTGAACACCCGGCGCACGTCGATGCCGAGCGCCTCGGTCATCTCGCTGTCCTCGCTGCCGGCGCGAACGACCAGCCCGTACCGCGTCCGGGTCAGGAACGCCCAGACCGCGGCAACGGTAACGACGCCGAACAGGATTTCGAACAGCGCGAGCCCGCTCACGGTCGTCGAGCCGAGCCTGATGGTCGCTGTGAGTGGTTCGGGTTTGGTGCCGAGTGCGGCCTGCCACTCGGAGATGGGCTGGAGGCCGTAGAACAGCGTCACGATGCGGACGAGTTCGTCCAGCACCAGTGTCACGCCGAACGTCAGGAGTATCTGGTAGATGGGCGGGCGGTCGTACAGCGGCCGGATGAGGCCGACCTCGATGACGCCACCGAGCGCCGACAGCGCGCCGAACACCACCAGCACCGCGACCAGGAAGAACGCGAACCTGGAGACGGTCCCGCTCGCGCCGGTCACGGCCAGCACCATCACCAGTCCCCCGAGGTACGCGCCGATCATCGTCAGCGATCCGTGGGCGAAGTTGAGCACGCCCATCAGCCCGAAGACGAGGGTGAGGCCGCTGGCGATCATCACGTAGATGGCGGATTTCGAGAGCCCCCGGACGAACACGCCGACGAGCGTCGACGGCCGGAGGAACTGCCCGAGCGTGTCGATGTACGACACCAGCGGGAGCGTCGCCAGTTCGGCCAGTAGTGTGGGGACGATGGCGCTCATGCGCTGAGATACCTCCGGATGCGCTCGTCGTCGGTGACACCGCTGGTTGCCTCGCCGTCCTCGACGACCTGCCCGTTGTCGAGCAGGTAGAAGCGGTCGGCGAGGTCCATCGCGAGCGGGAGGTTCTGTTCGACCAGCAGCACCGTCGCCTCGCGGGCGGCGTTCTGGACGGCCTCGGCCACGTCGGAGACGATCTGCGGTGCGAGCCCCTCGCTGGGCTCGTCGATGAGGAGCAGGTCGTTCTCACCGACGAGGCCGCGGGCGATGGCGAGCATCTGCTGTTGCCCGCCCGAGAGCGCGCCCGCGTTGGCCTCGCTCCGCTCGGCGAGTGCCGGGAAGGTGTCGAACGCCAGCTCCAGCGCCGCGTCCACGTCGCCGCCCTTCGGTACCGCGACGCGGATGTTCTCGGTGACCGAGAGCTGCGAGAAGACGCGGCGCTCCTCCGGGATCCACCCCACTCCGAGGTCGGCGACCTCGTGGGTCCGCTTGCCGACCAGTTCCTCACCGCGGTAGGTGATGCTGCCCGAACGCGGAGCCGTCAACTGGAGCACCGACCGGAGCGTCGTGGTCTTGCCGACGCCGTTGCGCCCGATGAGCGCGACGACCTCGCCGTCCTCGACCTCCAGGGAGACGCCCTCGAGGATGTGGCTCTCGCCGTAGTAGGTGTGGATATCGTCGATCTCGAGTAGGCTCACTCGGTCCCACCTCCGTCGGCTTCCGCGGCCGGATCCGCCGCTCCGTCGTCGTCGAGGTCCCCGGGCTCGTAGCCGCCCAGGTACGCCTCCTGCACGGCGGGGTCGTCGCGGACCGACTCCGGCGGCCCGTCGGCGATGACCTCGCCGCGGTTGAGCACGACGATGCGGTCGGAGACGTTCATCACGATGTCCATGTTGTGCTCGACCAGCAGGACCGCGTGGTCGCCGGCCACGTCCTCGATGAGCGCGATGATGTCGTCGACGGATTCGCTGGAGACGCCCGCGTTGGGCTCGTCCAGCAGGAGGACCTCGGGGTCACCCGCGAGCGCCACGCCGACCTCCAGCTGGCGCTTCTCGCCGTGGCTCAGGGTCTCGGCCGGCTCGTTGGCCTTCCCCGCGAGCCCGACACGGTCGAGGATGGCGTGGGCCTCCTCGAGGTAGGGCTCGAAGCTGTTGACGTTGCGCCAGCCGCGGAAGGAGTCCGTCCCGTGTGCCTGCGCGGCCACGCGAACGTTCTCCAGCACGGTGCTGGTCGGGAAGACGTTGGTCACCTGGTACGAGCGGTGGAGCCCGCGCTGGGCGGTCGCGTGGAGCGGGGCATCGGTCACGTCGACCCAGCCGACGCTGCCGCCCGGCTCGTCCACGTCCTCGGTCCCGCTTTCGCCGCCCCCGCCGGCCGCGAGTTCGACCGTCCCGGCGGTCGGCTCCAGTGCACCCGTCAGCAGGTCGAAGAACGTGGTCTTGCCGGCACCGTTCGGCCCGATGAGCGAGCAGAGCTCGTCCTCGGCCAGCTCGAAGTCCACGTCGTCGACCGCCGTGAGACCGCCGAAGCGTTTGGTGAGGCCTGCTGTCCGCAGGACGCTCATGCTACAGCTGGCAGCCCATCTCCGGGCTGTCCTTCGGGATGGTGGTCTCGTCCGCGGGGATGGTCTGGACCGGGTCGCTGGGCTTGATAGCGGCGTCCCAGTTCTCGTTGTCGTTGGGAACCATGTCCGCGATGGTCATCGCCGAGCGGGCCTGGTTGTTGTACTCCTGGAAGGTGTACGCGTCCTGGCCCTTCGGGGTGTCCGCGACCGTCATCCCGGTCAACTGGGCCTGGATGTCGGCCCCTTCCGTCGACCCGCCGGCCTCGACGGCCTGCACGATGGCCGAGGAGGCGGTGAACGTCCCCGAGGTGAACAGGTCCGGGACGATGCCGTAGGCGCTCGTGTAGCTGTCGACGAACGCGCTGTTGATCTCGTTGTCGTACTGGTTCCAGTGGTACCGCGAGGTGAACGGCCCGAGGTTGGCCTGGCTCAACTTCTCCTTCGTCAGTGGCTTGCCCAGCTCCTTCTGGAGCGTCTGCCCGACGATGCCGGTCGTGATCTGCGTGGCGAAGCCGCCGAACACCTTGTACGAGTAGTCACCGTTGAGGAAGGTGGTGAACAGCGCCGGGAGCGTCTGCACCGTGAACCCGGCGACGATGCCCTCGGCACCCTCGCTCTCGGCGTTGTCGAGGGGGCCCTGCCACTCCTTGTAGCCGCGGGGGAAGAACTTCTCCCCGACGATCTCGACGCCGTTGGCCTCCAGCACCGTCCGGTAGTTGTTGACGACGGCCTTCCCGAAGGAGTAGTCCGCTCCGAACAGGTACACCTTCGAGACGTCGGTGTTGTCGGCGACGTACTTGCCGCCCGAGCGGGCGTCCATCGCGGTGTTCTCACTGGTACGGAACACCGGCGCGCCACAGGTCTCGCTGTTGGCCGTGATGTCCGCCGACGCGGCGGGCCCGAGCAGCGTCGGGACGTTCGCCTGCTTCGAGACCGTCGTCGCCACGCGGCTGGCCGACGACGACGAGGTACAGCCGAACAGCAGGTCCACGCTCTCGTTCTTCACGAGGTCCTGGGCCGCGGACTGTGCGGTGTCGGCCTTCAGTTCGGTGTCGCGGACGATGAGTTCGTAGTCCACGTCGCCGACGGTGGTCGTCTTCGTCCCGGTCGAGGCCTCGGGGGTGAACTGCTCGTCACCCTTGTAGTTGAGCCCCTGGTAGAAGCCGTACATGGCCTGCTGGCCGTAGTACTTGAGGCTCCCGGAGAGGGGCTGGAGGACGCCGATCTTGACGGTTCCGCTCACGGACCCGCCCCCGCCACCGCCGCCGTCTCCCCCACCGTCCCCGCCATCGCCGGTGCAGCCAGCGAGGCCGCCGATACCTGCTGCTGCCAGTCCAGCCAGCGCCTTGCGTCGTGTGAGTCGTTGTCGTTCCATGGCACTACCCGATACTGTGACCCAACGGGCTTCGCTCCCCGGGTTAACATATGAACTGACCGGACAGAGACGGCCCGGGGTTCACACGTGAACCCCGCGATACAGGGTGTCCGGGTCGTTATCCGAACCCATGCAGCCGACTCCGACGACGGTAACGGCAGCCGACGGGACCGACCTGCGGCTCTGGGAGCAGCCCGCGGACGGTGGTGGCGGGAACACGGCGGTCCTCCACGTCCACGGCTCCATCACGAACTCGCGGGCACTGTTCGCCCCGCCCGTCGAGGGTGACGACTCCTACTCGTGGCTGGCCGCGACCGCCCGCGAGGGTCGAACCGCGCTGGCGCTCGATATTCGTGGCTACGGGGACAGCGACCGCCCTCCGGAGCTGGACGACCCACCCGAGGCCAACGACCCGCCGGTGCGCGCACCGACGGCGGCCCGGGACATCGCCGCGGCGGTCGACGCCGCCACCGACCGGTTCGAGACCGTCCACCTGCTCGGCGTCTCGTGGGGCACGATGACCTGCGGCTACTACCTCGCCCACCACGCCGACGACGCGCCGGTCGCCTCGCTCACACAGGTCGCGCCCGTCCATCGCCCCCCGTGGAGCTTCGAGGAGGTGACGACGGCGCTCGGGGTCGATGCCGGGCTGGACGCCTACTACCACCAGCACTACGAGGGCGTTCGCGAGCGCCAGGGCGTCGCCGAGTCAGGCGAGGACCCGCTGTTCGAGGCCGTCTGGCGCGCGCAGGTCGAGTCCAACCAGGGCGTCGACGACGGGACCTACATCGCCCAGTCGGGGTCGCTGGCCGACACGGCGATGGCCTGTGAGGGCGAGCCCGTCTACGACGCGGCCGCGGTCGGGGTGCCGGCGCTCGTCCTCCGCGGGACGGACGACGCCATCTCCGTCCGCGAGGACGCGCTCGGCCTCTACGACGAACTCGGCACGACGGCCGACCGGAAGGAGTACGCCGAACTCGCGGGCGCCGACCACTACGCCATGCACGGCGCGCGCCGTGGAGGGCTGTATGCGGCGGTCTCGGACTACCACGACCGTGTGGAGCGAGACCTGGACTGAGCGGAGGGTGCCCAGTAGTATCGAAGTCCGCCGGATAATCTGTATATGCGCGGAGTAGGGGCAGAAGGCTCCGAGTGTATTCGCTATCCGTCGAGCTCATCCATCGCTTCGACCATCCGGCTGACGGCCTTCTCCTGCCCGCGGCGGAGGCGCTTCGAGACGGCTGGTTTCGAGACGCCGAACTCATCGGCGAGGTCACCCAGCGTCGCGCCCCGCGGCGACCGGAAGTAGCCCCGTTCGACGGCCGCCTCCAGCGTCTCGCGTTCGGTGTCGGTCAGGTCCTGACAGCCCTGGATGAGCGTCATGGCTGCGCCGACGTTCTCGGCGAACCCGGTCACCTCGGTCTCGTTCACCGGGTCCCGCGCGACCACCTCGAACTCGTTCTCCCGTTCCAGCCCCGCGAGGGCCTGCTCGGCCGTCGAGTCGTGGTCGAAGCCCACGTGCCACAGTTCGCTGCCGGCCTCGATGTGGAACGGGCCGGTGATGTAGCCGTCGTGGTCGCGGATGGTCCGCATCGCCGCCGTCTCGTCGATGACCGTCCGGATGTGGGCCACGTCGTCCTGCTTCGAGATGAGGCCGCACTCGCGAAGGCCGTCGTGGCCGCGCAGCACGTCCAGTCCGGCTTCGACGGCGCCGTCATCATCGCCCTCGACCAGCATCCGCGTCTCCAGCCACCCCTCACGCCCCCCCTCGAACTCCCAGTTGACCGCCGAGAACGACACCGGCTGTGCCTCGGTGGCAGCGATGAACGGGCAGTCGTACTGCTCCATGTCGAGGGTGAGATCTATCATGGTTCTTCCCCGGTCCTGCACGAGTTGCGTTGTCGAGGGACAAAACGGTTGCCCCTGTTGGCGTCCCGCACAGTAGCTGCTCGGAACGGCCGTGAGGCCATCTGGCGACAGGAAGGAGCGGTCTGGACGGGTTCCCCCCGACCCGTGTATCAAGCGGTGTGTGACAGGGCAGGAGACGAGAACGACGAGCGGGGTGCCGGACGCGACCGGACGGAAACCCCTATCGGTGGACCCGACGAACCCCGGTCCAACATGGTCATCCTCGCGGAGGAGGTACGTCGGCGGTACGGCGAGACGGTCGCGCTGGACGGGGTCTCGCTGTCGGTCGCCGAGGGCGAGGTGTACGCGCTGGTCGGGCCGAACGGCGCCGGGAAGACGACGCTCGTCCGCGCCCTGACCGGCACCACCGTCGTCGACGGCCGGGTCGAGGTGCTGGGCGAGGCGCCGGCGGACGTGGACCCCGAACGGGTGGGACTGCTCCCACAGGAGTTCGACCCCGCCGAGCGACTCACCGCGCGGGAACTGGTCGCCTACTACGCCGGCCTCTACGACGAGGCCCGCGACCCCGACGACGTACTCGCGGATGTCGGACTGGCGGGCGCGGATGCCCGGAAGCCCTACGAGGACCTCTCGGGCGGGCAGAAACGCCGGACCTGTGTCGCCACCGCGCTCGTCAACGACCCCGACGTACTGTTCCTCGACGAGCCGACGACCGGCATCGACCCGGCCGGCCGGCGACAGCTCTGGTCGCTGCTGGCCGACCTCGCGGACGGCGGCACGACCATCCTCCTCACCACCCACGACATGGCCGAGGCCGAGGCGCTGGCGGACCGTGTGGGACTGCTCGCCGACGGCCAGCTCGTCGCGGTGGGGCCGCCAGCGGACCTCGTCGCGGCACACGGCGGCGACAGTCGGCTCGAACTCGATATCCCGGAGGACGCGGAGGGACGGGCCGCGACGGCCCTCGAGATGGCCGGCTACCAGCTCGTCCCGGACGAGGCCGCGCTCGCGGTCACCGGCATCGACCCGCGAGAGATCGGCGACGTGGTCGAGGCGCTGGAGGCCGAGGACGTGCCGTACGAGGCGATCACGTGGAAGCAGCCCGACCTGGAGGATGTCTACCTCTCGCTGACGGGGACGGAGGTGACCGCCGGCGGCGAGCCGGTCCCCCGGCGGCGTGGGCAGGTCCCCGCCGGAGCGTCGTCCCGCCGCGGAGGTGAGCCCTGATGGGCGCGCTCGGCCGGGTCGGGAGCGAGGCCACCGCCGCCACGAAGGCCTTCCTCCGGCGTCGGACCGCGGTGTTCTTCACGTTCTTCTTCCCCGCCATCATCATCCTCATCTTCGGCGCGCTGGTCCAGACCCAGCCCACCGGCGGCGGGCTGTTCACCGAGCCGGCGGGCTACTACGTCCCCGGCTACCTCGCCGTCGTCGTCCTGTTCACGCCGCTCTCGCGGGTCGGGAGCGAGGTGGCGCGCCACCGCGAGGGGAACCGCTTCGAGAAGCTGGCGACGACCCCGCTCTCTCGCGCCGAGTGGCTGCTCGCACAGACCATCGTCAACGTCGGCATCATCGGCGCCGCCGCCGTCCTCATCCTGGTGCTGGTCGTGCTGGTGACGGGCGCGGCCGGGTCGCTGACGCCGTCGCCGCTCCTGCTGCCGTTCATCGTGCTGGCCGTGGCGCTGTTCTGCGGCCTCGGGGCCATCCTCGGGCGCATCGCGGACTCGCAGGACGGCGTCGTCGCGGCGTCGAACGGTATCGCGCTTCCCCTCCTCTTCCTCTCGGAGACGTTCGTCCCGCCGGACCTCCTCCCGGCGTGGTTCGCGCCGTACCGGTTCCTGTCGCCGCTCACCTACTTCGCGCGCGGTATCCGGGAGGCGACGTACCGACCGCCGGGCCAACTGGCGTCGTTCACCCCGAACGCCAACCCGTTCGAGGCGGGCGGGCCGCTGCTGGAACTGGGGGTGCTGGCCGTGCTGGCCGTCGCGTTCTTCCTCGCCGGCGCGTACGCGATTCCGACGACCGACTGATACGAGGTTACGTCGCGATCCTCGTGCATTCGTTCCGAACGTCCGCGGTTATCGACGAATTGCGCCCATAATACAGAAACCTCTCTCGGTCGCTGTGGGAACGTCTTTACCCACGACCGTCCGACCCGGAGGCATGGACCTCGCCTCGCTCCCGGCACGGCCGCTGAGTCTGGAGGAGTGTCGCGATCTGGAGAACAGCGGGCGGTTCCGGACGCTCGTTCCGGCGGGCGTCTTCGACCTCTCGGAGAGCGACCGCCGCCTCGTGCCAGCCGTGGTGTTCGTCACCGAGTCGTCGATCGTCGCCGCCGGGTACGTACTGGCGGCCGACGCGGACGTGGATGTGGACGCGGATGCGGACGTGGACGCGGACGTGGACGCGGATGCGGACGTGGATATCGACGCCGCGGCCGCCGACGCCACGGCCACGGAGAACGATCCCGGGGGCTGGACGGTCGTCACGGAGCGTCCGGCACCCGAGGGGAAGGAGGCGCTCGAGGAGCAGGTTCGGGCGGTCGGTGCGGAGCTCCGCGCGTGGGCGGAGGACCAGTCGTGGGCCGAGGACCCCAGCGCCCTGCTCGACGCGCTCTGAGCGGGTGGCTCCGTCCCGGCGCCCTCGTCTCGCACGGTCGCGAGCGCGTCCGCGACGGAGTAGCCGAACATGTCCGGGTCGGATTGGATTCGGCGAGGTGAGGACTGCACCTATATACTCGGAACGCCCCAGAATACGTAATGACGACAGATGCGGCCGGGCAGTCGATGAGCGACCCGGAGATGGCCGACGAGGGTGACGACTCCGACGTCCCCACTCCGACGCTGTTGATGGGGATACTGACCGCGGTTGCGGCGGG